>Ga0307515_10000265_pt1 | contig 129554 bp, 117 predicted proteins | sample 17_EM_MG_FD_194513 | JGI IMG/M metagenome (GOLD analysis project Ga0307515, IMG submission 194513) | Populus trichocarpa ectomycorrhiza microbial communities from riparian zone in the Pacific Northwest, United States - 17_EM | ecosystem: Host-associated > Plants > Roots > Unclassified...
GACCGCGCCCTGCTTGCCGGTGTTGGCGAACACCAGCGACAGCATGCCGCGCGACTCCACCCGCGCGCTGGTGTGCAGCTCGTAGGGGAGCGCACGCGACGGGCGCACGCCGGTCTCCTGGAACAGCGGCTGCGGCGTGGCGGGCGCAGTGGTGATGGGGGCCGTGGGCAGAAGCCTCTGCGCCGCATTGATCGCGGCCCAGTTGCTCGTGTCGGGCAGTTTGGGGAAGACCGGGTCGTTCGGGTTTTCGAAGTCGAAGCAGGAGGTGAGGTCGCCGCAGACTGCGCGGTGCCACGGGCTGATGGCGTCTACCTTGATGTCGAAACGCTTCTCCAGGAATCTGGCCACGGAGGTGTGGTCGAACACCTGCGAATCGACCCAGCCGCCCTTGCTCCACGGCGACACCACGTACATCGGCACGCGCGAACTCAGGCCCCACGGGCGAATCTTGCCGCTGGTGGTGTCGTTGACGTTCAGGTAGCTGCCCACGGAGGCGTCGAAATACTCGCCGTCCAGCGGCACGGTGGACTTGCCCATCAGGTTGCCATTGGCGTCATACGACGGCACCGCTGGCATCGGCAGATGGTCGAAGAAGCCGTCGTTCTCGTCGAAGGTCACGAAAAGGACCGTCTTGCTCCAGACTTTCGGATTGGACGTCAGCGCGTCCAGCACGTCCGAGACGAAGTCGGCGGCGCCGGCAGTGCCTTCGCTGCTGCCGGGATGCTCGGCCAGGGCCTGCGTGGGCAGCACCCAGGAGACCTGCGGCAGGGTGTCGTTGATCACGTCCTGCTTGAGCTGGGCGAGGAAATTGACGGCGCCGTCAGCCGCCGCGGGGCCGCCCGTCAGGCCGTGTTCATAGATCGGCGAACCCGGCTGCGCGGTGCGGAAACTCTCGAAGGCCAGGCAGCCGTTCATGGCGCCCGTCCAGTTGTTGTTCATGTTCTGGTAGATGTGCCAGGTGATGCCTGCCTTTTGCAGGACATCCGGCAACGTGTCCCATTTGAAGGAGTTGTTGACGTACTTGTAGTTGTAGGCACCCGTGCCAGGGTCGGTCTGGCCTGACCCGTCTGTCTTCTGCGCCCTGCCCGCGACCCAGTTGGACGGGCTGGGCCAGCAGCGGGAGTTGACGGGCTCGGAATCGGTGTGCGTGCTGTTGATGCCCTGCTTGCGCAGTTCCGGGTTGAAGTTGGAGCCCGACCAGAACACGATGCGGTTCGGGTCGGTGCCGGTGAGGATGGAACAGTGATAGCCGTCGCAGATCGTGAATGCATCGGCCAGCGCGAACTGGAACGGAATGTCCTCGCGCAGGAAGTAGCCCATCGTCGCCTGGTTCTTGAACTGAATCCAGCGATCCATCTTCCCCTGGTTCCACGCTCCTTGCATGTCGGGGAAATTGTGCGGCGTGCCGGATCCGATCAATGCCCTGCCGGTCCTGGAATCGCGGCGAAAGGGCTGGATCTCCGCGCCGCCGCTGGGGTTGGGTTGGAAATACACCGACTTGCCGCTCGCCAGCGGAATCGGGAAGCGGTCGCCGAAGCCGCGCACACCCTTCATGGTGCCGAAGTAGTGGTCGAAGCTGCGGTTTTCCTGCATCAGGATGACGATGTGCTTGACGTCCTCGATGCTGCGGTGCTTGTTGTGCGCCTCGACCGCCAGCGCGCGCTGGATGGAGGGCGGCAGCATGGTGAGGGCGGTCGCGGCGCCCAGGGTGCCGGCGGTCTTGCGAAGAAAGTCGCGTCGTTGGGGATTGTTGATGGTCATGGGGGCAACTCGAAGATGTGGATGACGAGGAGGGGGATGGGTCAGGGCGCCCAGCTCAGGGACGGCGGGGAGGCCTCGTCCGCCGTCGAGGCATCGGCCGTCGAGCCATCGGGCTTCTGCGCGGTCGGCGCCGGGGTGCTGGCCGCCATCGGGCCCAACGCGCCGGCATCGGAGCCACCGCCGCCGCACGCGGCGAGGCTGAGCAGAACTGCGGCGGCGCAGAGGCCGCGGGTGAAGAGGACAGGGTTCATCGCGGGATTCCTTGGTCGTGGAGGTGGCTTGACCTCGACGAGCTTAGGAAGCGGACGTGACAAGAGAATGAACTAAGCTCAAATAGTTTTTGTCACACTATTGAACTATATTCAATGCCGAGATGAACTCAACCGTGCGTTCTGCATAGGCGTGGCGCGCACAGGTTCCCCGTGCAGCGGGGACTCGGCCGTCAGAGGATGCGCATGCTGCGGGCCTGCGCCGCGAGTTCGGCCCGGAACGCCGGGTGCGCGATGCCGATGAGTTCCAGTGCCCGCTGCTTCGCGGACTTGCCGCGCAGTTGCGCGACGCCGTACTCCGTCACCACGTAGTTGATGTCGTTCTTGCTCGTGCTGACGTGCGTGCCCGGCGCGAGCACCGGCACGATGCGCGAGAGGGTGTGGTTCTTCGCCGTCGAAGGCAGGACGATGAAGGCCTTGCCTCCGCGCGAGCGGTTCGCCGCCCGCACGAAATCGGACTGTCCGCCGGTGCCGGAGTAGGGCGCCAGGCCCAGGCTCTCGGAGCCGCATTGCCCCAGCAGGTCGATCTGCAGGGTTGCGTTGATCGCCACCAGCTTGTCGTTGAGGCCCGCCAACGCCGGGTCGTTCGTGAAGTTCACCGGATGGATCTCCAGCGCGGGGTTGCGGTCCATGAAGCGATAGAGGCGGCTGGAGCCGAGTGCAAAGGTCGCGACCATCTTTCCGGGCAGGTGGTTCTTGCGCTTGTTGTTGACGGCGCCGCACTCCACCAGCGACAGGATGCCGTCTCCGATCATCTCGGTGTGGATGCCGAGGTCGTGCTTGTGGGTGAGCTGCATGACCACCGCGTCCGGAATGCCGCCATAGCCGATCTGGAGCGTCGAGCCGTCGTCGATCATGTCGGCCACGTACTTGCCGATCGCCTCCTGCACGGGGCCGATCTTCGGCAGCCCGACCTCGAGCACCGGCGTGTCGTCCTCGACCAGGGCCGCGACCTGCGAGATGTGCACGTGGCAGTCGCCGAGCGCGAAGGGCACGTGCGGGTTGACCTCCAGCACCACCGCGCGCGCTTTCGCGACCGCCGCCATGGTGTAGTCGGCGCCGAGGCTGAGCGCGAAGTTGCCGTCGGCGTCCATCGGCGAAGCCATGCTGAACACGACGTCCGCACCGATCTGCCCGCGCTCGATCTGCGCCGGGATCTCGGAGAAGTAGTTGGGGATGAAGTCGATCCAGCCCGCTTGCCCACCCGCGCGCGTGGCACCGCCATAGAAGAAGGCGACATGGCGGACGTGCTCCGTGGTCGCGGGATCGATGTAGGCGTATTTCCGCATCGCGAGGATCTGCCCGACCTTCACATCCCGGAAGTCCAGGCGTTGTTCGGAAAGCGCAGTCAGCAGCGTCGGGGGTTCGCCCACACCCGTGGGCACGATGACGAAGTCGCCGTTCTTCACCAATCGCACCGCGTCAGCTGCAGGCATCCGCTTCTGCAGGTACATCGATCGAATGTCATTCATGGCCGATTGTTGGGCGAATCGGGTCGATGTGTCGAGATGCGTCTTGTCGCGCCTCGCACGCTTCTCAGTAGCGCTTGAGCGAAAGCACGTCGAAGGTCTGGCGCAAGACCTTCACCGACCGGTCGTAGTCTGCGAGCGCGAGGCAGGCGATCAGCGCATCGATGATTGCCAGCTGCGCCAACCGGCTGGTCATGGCTTCGGTGCGAAAGCTGGTCTCGCGCGCCATGGTGAAGAGCAGCACGTCGCAGAAAGCCTGGATCGGTGACTTGCCGAAGTTGGTGATGCAGATGGTGGAGGCGCCGGCCTCCTTGGCCAGGCGCGTGGCCGTCACCGTCTCGTGCGTGCTGCCCGAATGCGAGACCGTGAGCACCGCGACCTCGGGGCTGGTGAGCGAGGCGCTGATCGCCTGCACGTGCGAGTCGACCACCACCTTGACGTCGAGGCCGATGCGCAGCATGCGGTAGTGCGCGTCTTCGGCGATGGTGGCGGCGCTGCCGATGCCGTAGATCTCGACGCGCTTCGCTTTCTTGATGAGCTCGACGGCCCTCTCCATCGACTTGACGTCCAGCGCGGCCTGGGTGTCGTGCAGGGTCTGGATGTTGCTCTGGAAGATCTTGCGGATGGTGGTGTCGACCTTGTCGCCGGGCTCCAGGTCTTCGTGGATGAAATGCACCGGCCGCACGATCTCCTGCGCCAGTGCGATCTTGATCTGCTGGAAGCCGGTCGCGCCCAGGTTCTTGCAGAAGCCGACGATGCTGCCTTCGCTGGAGCCCGTGCGCTCGGCCACCTCGCTGACCGACATGTGGACCACTTCCTGCGGGTTATTGGCGATGAAGTCGGCGATGCGCTGCCCGACCGGGCCCAGCGAGGGCCAGAGCGTTTCGATGCGCGCCAGCACGGCCGAGATCTGGCCGCTGGGCGCTTCCGCGGCCTTGGCCGGCCTTCGGGGGGGCTGCTGCTTCATGGGCGCCGAGCTTACTTGGCCGCCACGCGCCTGACGCCCGCACCGCGCACTTCGAGCTTGACCTGGTCCACCACCTGGCCGCGCGCATCGAGCAGTTCCACCACGTGCCGGCCCGGCCAGGGCAGCCACTGTGCGTTGCTGCCGCGCGCAAAGGGCTTGCCGTCGATGCGCCACTGCAGCGCGCGGCCTTCGGCCTCGAAGCGAACGCGCTGGTGGCGCGGCGGGATGTCGGGGTCGAGCGCGATGATGGTGCCGTCCGAAGGCGCGGTGATGCGCGGCGCCGATTCGGCTGCAGCGCCGCGGAAGGCGAACAGCGGCTGCTCGGTGCCGGCGAGGAACCATTCGCTGCGCGCCGCTTCGAGCTCGTCGCCGAAGCGAACCTGCGCCTGTACCAGGCCCGGCGGCGGCGCGGGCGGGCGGCTGGTTTCGTTGCGATGCAGAAAACCCATCAGCTCGGCCCACACGGGCGCGGCGCCGCTGGTGCCGCTCACATCCCACATCGGCGCGCCGCTCGCATTGCCGACCCAGACGCCGACCGTGTAGCGCTCCGACCAGCCGACCGCCCAGTTGTCGCGCATGTCCTTGCTGGTGCCGGTCTTCACGGCGCTCCAGAAGCGCGTGCCGAGCACGCTGTCGAGCCCGAAGGTGCGGGCGCGCGCGTTGGTGTCGCTCAGGATGTCGCCGACGATGAACGCAGCCCGCGGGTCGATGGCGGGCGAGTTGCTCCTTCCCCCTCCGGGGGAAGGCCGGGGTGGGGGCCCCGCGCGCCACCAGAAACCGCGTCTCCCCAACCCGCCCCCCATTCGCCAGCGTCCGATACGCATTCGTCAACCCCAGCAGCGACACCTCCGCACTCCCCAGCGCCAGGCTGTAGCCGTAGTAGTCCCCGTTCTGCGCCAATGGCAGCCCGGCCGCGCCCAGCTGGCGCGCAAATGACGCCGGCGACACCATCACCAGCGTGCGCACGGCCGGCACGTTGAGCGAGGCCGCGAGCGCGGTGCGCACCGAGACGTGGCCCTTGAACTGTCGGTCGTAGTTCTGCGGAATGTAGAGGCCGCTCGCAGTGTTGATCTGCGCCGAGGAATCGTCGAGCAGCGAGGCCGCGGTGAGCCTTCGTTCGGCAATGGCCTGCGCATAGAGCAGCGGCTTCAGCGTGGAGCCCGGCTGGCGCTGCGCGAGCACGCCGTCGACCTCGGCCGCGCGGCTCAATTCGCCCGAGGAGCCGACCCAGGCCAGCACCTCGCCGCTTGCGTTGTCGAGCACCACCAGCGCGCCGTCTTCGACGTTGCGGCCGCGCAGTTCGCGCAGGTGGCGCTGCAGCGTCGTGAGCGCGAAACGCTGCAAGGGCGCCCGCAGCGTGGTCCGGATTTCCTCCCTCTCCCCCTGGGAGAGGGCCGGGGCGAGGGCACGCCGCGCCAGATGCGGCGCAATCCCTTCGCTCGCCTCGAAGGCCTTGCGCTGCAAAGCCGCACTCGCAAACATGTCCAGCGCCTCGCAGTCCACCTTGGCGCCCGCTTCCATCGCGCGCATCACCTCGCAGGCGCGCTGCGCCACCTGCGCCGGCTTGGCATTGGGCGCGCGCACCAGCGCCGCGGCCACCGCAGCTTCGCGGGCATCGAGCCCGTGTGCCGCCTTGCCGAAGAGCGTGCGCGAGAGCGCATCGATGCCGACGATCTCGCCGCGGAAGGGCACGCTGTTGAGGTAGGCCTCGAGGATCTGGTCCTTGCGCCAGCTGTGTTCCAGCTGTTGCGCCGCCACGGTCTGTCCGAGCTTCTGCGCAAGATCGCGTCCGCCGCTGCCGCGCCGCAACTCGTCGTCCATCAGGCCTGCAAGCTGCATCGTGATGGTCGAGGCGCCGCGCGTGCGCGTGTTCCACACGTTGCCCCAGGCGGCGGCCGACACGGCGCGCCAGTCGACGCCGCTGTGCTCGTAGAAGCGCTTGTCTTCGCTCAGCACCATCGCCGTGCGCAGGGCCGGCGACACGTCGGCCAGCGCGATCCACTGGCCGCGGCGGACTCGCGCATCGGTGCGCACGCGCTGCAGGAGCTCGCCGTTGCGGTCCAGCACGCGCGTGTCGGAGGGGCGGAACTCGCGCCGCACCTCGTCGAAGCTGGCGAGCGCGTGCGCCTGGCCCGCGAGGGCGGCAAGCAGTGACAGCGCCAGCAGGGCGGCTCGGGTGCGTGGCATGGGGCCGCTAGCTTGCCACAGCCCGGCACCTCGTCCTAGTCGATGGCCAACTGCTCCACGTGCGTGCAGATCGCACCCGGCGTGGTAAACCAGACCTCGCCCCGGTCGCGCATGCGGGCCAGGTGAGACAGCGCGCGCCGAAGGTGCCGCAGCCGGTAGGGCTGGCCAACGATGTAGGGGTGCAGCGCAATGCCCATCACCAGCGGCTGGCGGCGCGACTGCTCGAGCATTTCGTCGGCGTTGTCGATGATGATCTGCGCGAAGTCCTTGGCGTCCATCTGACGCGCGATGATCATCGGGATGTCGTTGAGCTCCTGCGGATAGGGCACCGACCACAGCGTGCGGCCGCTGCGTGTGCGCATCGGCACCGGCTGGTCGTCGTGGCACCAGTTGAGCGTGTAGCCGTAGCCGGCTTCGGCCAGCAGGTCGGGCGTGAGGCGGCTCTCGGAGATCCACGGCGAAAGCCAGCCGGCCGGCGCCTGGCCGCTCTCTTCGCGCATGCGTGCTCGGCACTGCGCGAGCAGGGCGGCTTCGGTGCTTTCGTCCATGTCGGCCTGGCGCTCGGAGTTGCTGTGGCCGTGGCCGATGAGCTCGTCGCCGCGTGCCACCGAGGCGGCCACCAGCTCGGGGCAGTGGTCGTAGAGCGAGGTGTTCAAGAGCGTGCTCGACGCGAGGCCCAGGCTGTCGAACAGCTCCAGGCAGCGCCATGCGCCCACGCGGTTGCCGTACTCGCGCCACGAGTGGTTGAGCACGTCCGGATGCGGCGTCGCGGGACCGAGGCAGGCTCCCATGCCCTCGCCGAAAGCGAAGTGTTCGAGGTTGAAGCCGAGGTAGACCGCGAGGCGCGCGCCGTTGGGCCAGGCGTGGTCACGGCGGCGCGTGATCGGCTGGTAGTCGAAGCGGCCGTGCGCGGGCAGCGGGCCAAGGTAGCGAGCGCTCATCGATGTCTCTCGTTGCGGGTTTCGAACCCTTTGGTTCGCAAGATGCATGCCGATTCATGTGAACGCGGCCTGCACCTACTTGCGAACGGGTCGCTGTGCCGGTTGCGGCCCGGTCCGCAGCGAGCATCGTGGTCGGCAAACCTTCAAGGAGATCCAGATGAAAACACTCGCTTTGCTGCTCGTCCTGTCCGCCTCGCTGGCCGGCTGCGTGGCCGTACCCTACGACAGCGGCCGTTCGGCGCCGCGCGCAGGCTATTCGGACCGCGACCGCGACGGCGTGCCCAACCGCTATGACCGCGACCGCGACAACGACGGCGTGCCGAACCGCTACGACAGCCGTCCGAACAATCCGAACCGCTACTGAAGCATCGGCGCCCGGCTACTCCTGCGGCGGGAACTCCAGGTAGCGGGGCAGGGCGTCGGAGAAGTGCACCCAGGGCAGCCGCTTCGACTCCCAGTAGTGCAAACCCGGCTCGACCCGGCCGGGATCGTCCAGGCTGCCGATCGTGATGTCGATGAGGCCGGGGATGTAGTCTGCCATGAAGCTGATCTGCGTGCCGCAGCGCCCGCAGAAGCCGCGGCGCGCGCCCGGCGACGATTCGTAGACGGTGGGCGACGCCTGCGGAAACACGACCTGCGATTCGGCATACATCGCCCAGGCCACGGCAGGGGCCGCGTTGGCGCGACGGCACATCGTGCAATGGCACAGCGCCGCCATCACGGGCTCGCCGGTGACGCGGTAGCGAACCGAGCCGCATTGGCAGCCACCTTCAAGAACAGACAGATCTGACACGGAACACTCCTTTTGCATGGGTGGAATGGGGCCGGGTGCGTCTGTTGTCTTTTTCTATTTGCCGTACGGCTTGTCGCTTCGAGGCGCTTGCGGAAGCTGCGCGTCGAGCGACTGGCGATAGTGTATGCAGCCGCGAAGAAACTGCGGCCAGTCGGGCACGACGGGTTGCGGATCCGAAGGCTCCGGCAGCAGCGCCCACAGCGCCGGATGGTGCCAGCACAGTTCATGGCCCGTGCTGTCGCGGTGCGCGCGAATGCCCTCTCGCAGCTTCTTCACTTCGGCGACCAGCCGGTCGCGCGACATGGTGTCGAGATCGGTGTCCATGCCGTCCCCTTCAATCGACCACTTCGTAGTGGCGCGCGATTCGGTCGTACTCGACCATCATGTCCTGCACTTTCTGCGGAACGACGGCCGCCCGCGCATCCTCTCCGGCAAAAGCGTGGATCGCCTCCAGCGATGCCCACTGGGTGACGATCAGGAATTCCACGCCCAGCGCCTGGGAGCGGCGCAGTATCGACGCGCTGATGAAGCCGGGCAGGGCGTGCAGCGCCGGAAAGGTCTCGGTGCGCAGATGCTCGACATAGGCATCGGCCTGGGCCGGCTTCGCCAGGCCGCGCCAGTGACGCGAAATCATGGGTGGCAACCTACAGGACTTTCCATTTGAGAAGCACCGCCGCGACCGCCGGCAGCCCGAAGATCAGAAGAAAGATCGGCAGCTCCTCGGCCACCGAATAGCCCGCCTTCGCTACGCCGACCCACATGTTGACCCCGGCGATCACGAACCACAGCGCCACGAAGGCGATGGCCGCCGTGCGCATGCCATCGGCGGCGCTGCCGGCCAGCAGCTTGGCCGCGCCGAAGCAGGCGGCCATGAGAACGAAGCCTCCGGCGATGAACATCAGCGTGCGCATGAAGGTCCTTTCCGTGTCGTGTGCGAAGTCTTGTCAGCCCTTGCCGTCGCCGTCCATGACCAGCTGTGTCTGCGTGACCACGGCGCACAGCTTGCCTTCGGCGGAGCGGATCGTCGTCTGCCACACCATAGTGGTCCGCCCGCGGTGCAGCGCGAGGCTTTCGCCGGTGATTGTGGTGTTCATGCGCGCACCGCCGATGAACTTGGTGCTGGAGTCGGTGGTCGTCGTCCGCTTGCCCTGCGGCAGATTGATCAGCGTGCCGACCGCACCGAGCGTGTCGGCGAAGGCCATGTAGGCCCCGCCGTGCAGGATGCCGCCGGCGGTGCAGAGGTCGGTTCGCACCACGAGCTCGGCGAGCACGCGTTCCGCTTCGAGCGCGACGATGCGCACGCCCATCAGGCCGGGGAACAGAGGCCCCAGGATCTGCTGGACGGCTTCGACGGAAGGGAGGGGTGGGGTCATGGGATCGCCTTTCGAAGTCCGTCGACGGTCTCGGGCGACAGCCCCACGACCGTGTTCACGCTGTGCTCGATCAGCGCCAGGATCGATTCGCGCGGCCCCTGGCGCCAGGTCTCGGTGGCGTAGAAGGCCTCCTGCGACTGATGCAGGTGTTCGACGCTGTCGTAGGCCCTGACGAGCAGGTAGGAATCAGGATCTGCGATCGACTGGCCGAATGCAACGACATCCATTCCCCAGTCCCGCATCAGTGCGACCGCCTGGTTCGCGATGAGATCGTGGAAGGACGCGCCCGATCCGGGCCGGAGCTTGTAGGCGCGGAACTCGACGCTTCGCCGGGTGGAAGAAGAACTCATGCGCCCGCCTTCAACGGCTTGTACTGCTGCGTCCCGAAGCGCTCCGCCGACCTGGCGCGCGCCCGCTCGGCCTCGATCTCGCGGTCGCGCGGATCGGCGGTGGTCACCAGCGATTCGATCAGGCCGCGCGCCGCGATCGCGACCTCTTCCACCGCGCGATCGAAAGCCTGCTGGTTGAGCTTGGACGGGCTGTTGAAACCGCTGAGCTTGCGCACGAACTGCAGCGACGCGGCCCGTATCTCTTCTTCCGTTGCGGGAGGTTCGAAGTTGAACAGCGTCTTGATGTTCCTGCACATGGTCGCTCCGTGAGTTCGGCCTTCAAGTTTAGAAGGATACGCAGGCCCTCGCTTTGACGCGCAGAACGGCCTCCTGCTGAAACTGCGCCTTGTACGCCGCGACGAGTTCCTGCACGGCGCGCTCGTTGGCTGCGTCGTCGGGATGAACGAGTTGGAGCACCTGCGACGACTCTCGAACGATCGTGCCATCGGCGCCGCGCCACTGTCCGGCGGCGGACGACACGGTCAGGCCCTGCGGGAAGCGCGGCGTGACGGTGCTCCCGAGGAACGCCGCCCATTCCTCCGGCGCCACCGTGCCGCCCTGCGGTTTGCCGGTGCCGAAGTAGAGCGAGTCGTGGACCAGCGTCTGTTCGCCGCGCGCGCAGCCCGGACCGTGCAGGGGAGCGCATGCGGCGAGCGTTGCCGCCAGGCCAACGACGAATGCGAAACGATCGAGCGGCATCGCGCGGGTTCTCCGCTATCGAAGCAAGGCCATGGCATGCATGTCCTGGTACTCGCCCGCGACCCGGCTCGCGTTGCGCCGGATGCCCTCGAACTCGAAGCCGAAACGTTCGTAGAGGGCGCGTGCGTTGTGGTTGTCGGCACGCACCGTGAGCTCGATGCGCGTCAGGTCCTTCGTCCAGGCCTTGGCCAGCGTGGCCAGCAAGAGCTCCGCGCCCAGGCCCTGGTGCCGGGCTTGCGGAAGCAGGCCGATGCCGAGCACGCCGATGTGCGCGCGCGATTCGCCGATGACGGGGAGGATGTCGCACCAGCCGACCACCGTCTCGTCCTCGAGCGCCACGAACTGGCACAAGTCCTCGTCGACGATGTTCCGGTAGAAGGCGTAGCACTGTTCGCGCGGCGGCGCCTTGAGGAAGGCCAGGAACTTCTGCTCGCGTGCCACGCTGTCGAGGGCCTCGTAGAGCCCGGCGAAGTGCGATTCGGCGATGGGGACGATCGAATGGTTCATCACGCCCCGGTTTTAGCGCGCCTCTCTGCGTTTGCGCAAGCCGTAGGCCAGCACGCCCAGACCCAGGATGGCGATCGGAAGCAGGTAGAGCAGCACGCCGAGCCGGGGTTTGCTCCTGTCGATCACGGCCTGCGTGGGGTCGGCTGCATCAACGTACACATGCACCGAACTTCCCGCCGGGAAGCGGGCAACGACCGCTTGCGCCGAAGCGGCGTCGCGCCATCCGTCGCCGGCGAAGAAGTAGCGATCGCTCTGGTACGCCTTCCCGCCCACGTTGTAGCGGTAGACGATGCGCGGCGAGAAGGATTCGCCATGCGCGGCTGTCGTGCTTCCCCTGGATTGGACCGAGGCTTCGACCACTGTTGCGCCGACGGGGATGAAGGAGGAATGCGCCTTCGACTGCCGCACATAGGAGCCGAGCGCGGCGTAGGTGAAGAAAAAGGCCGCGATCAGGATGACGAAGCCACCCACGGCAAGGTCATAGCGACGTGTCGGCACCGGGTATTTCCTCGAGCGCGTGGTACACGGCTTTTCCGTGCTGCCTGGCGAGGGCGACCATCTCGTCGGCGCCGGCAGATGCACCGCCGATGCGCAGGCAGCCATCGCAGTGGGCGACCAGCCTGCGCGAGATGGGATGGAAGATCTCGTTGAACACGGCATCTCCGATGTGCTTGGAGCCCGCGTGCTCGATGAGCGGAAGCGCGAACCACTCGCCCATGACGGGCAGGTGGCCTGCGCGGAACAACTGGAGCGAGGCTTCGGTCATCGCTGCCACGTTCTGGGCGATGAGCAAGGGGTCGTCGTTCGTGCCGGAGCGGTAGGGGCCGGCGACCAGGATCATCTGCGTGCGCACTTGTTGCTCCTACGGAGTTTGCGAAAGAACAGGCCATCCGGCACGAGCGGCTCTGCGCATGAAGGACTGAACAACCAATCGATGGAAGGGCGCGATGACCCGAATGTAGGTGCGCCCCAGGAGGTTGTGGCAATGCACGACGGTCGACACGACCAGGTAGGGTGCGCTTTCCGTGGAGACGGTCCGCGTCTGGTGCATCACCGACACCCTGAAGTCCAGGTGCTTGTCGTCTTCGCCCAGCAGGATTTCGTGCGTGCCCTTCTCATAGATCTTGAAGATGGAGATGCGCTTGTCGCTGCGCGATGCGGCCGGGCTTCGCAGCTGACCCGATGTCTTGAGGCCGAACCCGGCAACGAGCGTGTCGCGTATTCGCATCAGGCCTGCAACCCACGGCGCTTGCTGGGAGAAGAGGAAGCGCGCAAGCAGCTCGGGATCGGTGATCGCGTCCTTCGGCAAGCGGATCGCGAAGGCGTCGGCCAGATCCGTCGTTGCGTACGAGCGAGAGACCCGCGATTCGCTGGGGATCGCCACGCTGGCGATTGACCAATGGGTGTCAGGCATGGAAGGTCGAAGCCGTGACGAGCCGCTACACGGGACGCAGTTGCTCGGTCAGCGAGCGCGTCTTTTCGGTGACGACGTCGCCGGTGTGCAGCGTCGTCTTGCGCTCGATCAGCATGAGATGGCACTCCTCTTCGGCCACCGGGTTGTGGCGCACGCCCTTGGGCACGACGAACATTTCGCCTTCGCCGAGCTCGACCGGACCGCTTTCCATCTCGATGCGCAGATGCCCCTTGAGCACGAGAAAGAGCTCGTCCTCGTTTTCGTGGCTGTGCCAGGCCAGCGAGCCGTGGACCTTGGCGACCTTGATGTAGGCGTCGTCGACCTCCGCGACGATGCGCGGCGACCAGAGTTCGGTGAGGGCGGCGGCGACCTGCCGGGGGGAGGAGATGTTCGACATGAAATCTTTCAGTGGGTGGAGCGCTTGCGCGCCGTGACCTCGATCTCGATCTTCATCCGCGGGTCCGCCAGGCCTGCAGAGATCATTGTGGCCGCCGGGCGCACCTCGCCGAGGTACTTGCGCAACACCGGCCAGCATGATTCGAACTCGGCGGCGTTCGGCAGCATGTAGGTGACGCGCACCACGTCCTTCATGTTCGCATCGGCCTGCTGCAGCGCGGACTCGATGTTCTTCAGGCACTGATCGGCCTGCTCGACCACGCTGTCCGAGATGGTCATCGTTGCGTAGTCGAAGCCGGTGGTGCCCGAGACGAACACCCAGTCGCCATCGACGACGGCGCGCGAGTAGCCGATCTGCTCCTCGAAGGTGGAGCCTGAGCTGATGAGTTTTCGGGTCATGGTTTGTCCATCAAGACGGTTGCGGACCGTCATAGCCCTCGATCACAACCAGATCGATCGTCGAAACAGGCAGACGGAGCTTGATTGCTTCCTGGTACTCAGGCGACTTCCAGCAGTCGAGGGCGGCCTGGTACGAGGGAAACTCGATCACGATGTTGCGCATGCGGCTGGCTCCTTCGGGATTCTCGAAGGGGCCGCCGCGCACGAGGAAGCGCGCGCCGAACATCGCGAGCGGCTTTGCGTTGGCGGCGACGTAGGCCTTGTAGGCCTCCGGATCGGCCACATCGACGCGGGCGATCCAGTATCCCTTTGACATGGGTTCTCCTTGCTGAGGTTGCGGAAAGAGCCAGTATTTGACCCTCCGTCGCCGCGCATCCGCAACCCCTTACTTCGCCGCCTCCACCTTCACGCGCTCGTTGGGCACCTCGCCGAACATCTCCGGCGCGTACAAGGCCTCGACCCGGCTCGGCGGCAGCGCGAAATCGCCGACGTTGTTCAGGCGCACCGTGTATTCCATCTTCACCACCCCCTTCGGCAGGTATTGGTAGTAGCTGCGGAAGGCCTCGAAGCTGCGTTCCTCGAAGGCGGCCCAGCCGGCGCCCGACTTCTTCTCGCCCTGCGTCGCGATCTGCGAATCGCGGCCCAGGCCGCCGCCGAGGATGGTGGCGCCGCCGGGGATCGGGTCGGTGATCGCGACCCAGGTCATGTCGGCGCTGGCGTTGACCTCCAGGCTCACGCGCAGCACGTCGCCGCGCGTGTAGATGCCTTTCACCGCCTGCTCGATCGGCGTGATGCTCTTCTTGATCGCATAGCCCGCAGCGAACGGCGCCTTGAGCTGTATCGCAGCCACGGACTGCAGCGTGAGCCACGGCTTGCCGCTGCCGCTTTGCGTCACGAGCAGCGTGTCGCGCGCGGCAGCTGCACCGCCCGTCGATGCCGGCCACGGCAGGAACATCCCGTTGTTGCGCAGGTTGCCCGGCGACGCCGGTGCGCCGAAGGCGGTGGTCTGGTTGGGTGCGCCGCCCGCGTCGCTGGTCTTCACGCGCTCGACCTTGCTCCAGTCCACCTGGGCCTTGATGGCGCCCAGGTTGGCGGCGGTGATGCCCGCGACCGGCGCGCTTTCGAACTTCTTCGAGAACTTCTCGAGCGCCAGTCCGCCCCACAGGTTGGCGGTGGTGGTGTGCCAGGCGCCGTTCTGCTGGCGTGCGATGAAGCCGCCGGCGAGCTTGCCGATGTCTTCCTTCCAGGCCGGATCGTCCAGCACCGTGAGCAGCAGGCGCGCGGTGTTGACGTCGCCGTTGGTCATCAACCACCACCAGTAGTCCTCGCGCTCGGTGCTGAAGACCAGCTTCGTGCCTTGATAGGACAGCCGGGCCTTGAGCACGTTGTCGGCCTCGGCCATGCGCTGCTGGCGCTGCGGCACGTCCGACACGCGCTTCAGGATATTGAGCCAGTCGATCACGGCACTGGTCGGCCACTGGTTGGGCGCGATCGTGATGCTGCCGGTCATGCGGCCCTGCGCCTTGCCGTAGCGCGAGAGCGCTTCGAGCGCGGCGAGCTTGCGCACATCGAGGTCCTTCTGCGGGCTCCAGAACTCGCGCTGGATCTTGCCTTCGACGAAGGCGATCAGGCCCTGTGCCATCGGTGCCATGGCGGCTTCCGGCAGCGCGAACGCCGGATCGAGGGCAGCGGCTTCGTGCGTTGCCGCAAGCAGGTAAGCGGTCAGGATGTCGCTGCCGCGGTTGGCTTCGCCCTCGCGCGGCGGAAAGTAGTTGGCCAGGCCGTCGCCGTCCAGGTAGCTCGGCAGCTGCGCGATCACCTGCTGCCAGGCCTTGCCGTCGCGCAGGCCGATGGACTTGCTGGTCTTCTGCTCCAGGCAGGCGTAGGGGTAGCTGGCGAACCAGTCGCGCACGCCGGTCAGGCCTTCGGCCAGGCGGGGCTGCAATGAGAGCCTGAGCCCGCCGCGGCCGGGCAGGGCATCCGCAGGCGGCGCGACATCGAGCGTGAAGGGCCCGTCCAGCTGCACCAGCGTGGCCTGCTGCACCGTGAGTGGCACGGCCGGGATGATGCGCTGCCGCACCTTGAGCGCATCGCGTGCGCCGCCGATCGTGTCTTTGGCCTCGATCTCCCACAGGATGGCTTCGGCGCGCGTCTGCGCCAGCTGCGCGGGCGCGGTCACGTTCCATGCGAGCTCGCGCGCTTCGCCGGCGGGGATTTCGACCGTCTGCGGCTCCAGCGCGAGCAGCGTCGCGCGCGGCGCGGCCTCGACCTTCATGGCTTTCTGCGTCGTGTTGCGCAGCGTGACCTGGGCGCGGAACTGGTCGTCCTCGCGCACCAGCGGCGGCAGGCCGCTGATGATCTGCAGGTCCTGCGTGGCCTGGATCGAGGCCTGCCCGGTGCCGAACAGGCCGGTGCCCGCGTCCGCCACGGCGACGATCTTGAAGGTGGTCAGCGCGTCGTTGAGCGGCACCAGCACCGTGGCCCGCCCTTCGGCGTCGAGCACCACGGCCGGGTTCCACAAGAGCAGCGTGTCCAGCAGCTCGCGCGTCTGGCCCTTGCCGCCACCACCGCCCGCGGGCACGGCCTTGCGCCCGTAGTGCCGGCGGCCGACGATTTCCATCTGCGCCGTCGAGGTGCTCACGCCCCAGCTGCGCCGCTGCAGCATCGCGTCGAGCAGCTTCCAGCTGTCGTTGGGCATCAGCTCCAGCAACGCCTGGTCGACCGCGGCCAGCGCCACTTCGGCGCCGGCGGCAGGCTTGCCGTCGGGCAGCTTGGCGGAGATGGTGATCAGTGCCTTGCCGCGCACCGGGTAGCTGGGCTTGTCGCTCGTGACCTTGACGTCGATCTGGTGCGCCTGCGTGCCGACGCGGATCTCGGCCAGTCCGAGCCGGTAGGCCGGCTTGCTGAGGTCGACCAGGGCGGTCGGTGCGACGTATTCCTTGCCCTCGTACCAGAACGCGGTCCACCACTCGCGCGGTGCCTTGAAACCCCAGGTGAAGAAGCTGTACCACGGCACTTCGCGCAGGCGGCCGCGCAGCGCGAGCACGCTGACGTAGACGTTCGGCCCCCACTCGGGCTTGACCTGCAGGCTCACGGTCGGATCCTGGCCGTTGAGCTGGACCACCTGCGTCTCGATCACGCCTTCGCGCTCCACCGACACCAGCGCGGTGGCAAAGCGGAACGGGCTGCGCACCTGGAACTTGGCGAGCTCGCCGGGCTGGTAGCTCTTCTTCTCGGGCAGCACGTCGATGCGGTCGTGGTCTTCGCCGCCGAACCAGAGCTCGCCCTGCCTGGTGACGTAGACCGAGCTCGCGGCGCGGCTGTCGCGGCCGTCCTTGTCGGTGGCGCTGGCGATCAGCTCGACCTGGCCGGCTTCCTTGAGCTCGGCCTCGCACAGCAGCAGGCCGCGCGCATCGCTCTTGCCGCTGCACACGGTGCCGATCTCCTTGACCTCGGTCTTGTTGTCGTAGGTGTAGAAGCCGCCGACCATGCGCTTGCGGCTGGTGGTGGTGATGCGGGCGACGGCGCGCACGTTGAGCGTCACGCCTTCCTGCGGCTTGCCGGCCAGGTCGAGCGCCAGCGCCTGGAACTTGAGCTTCTGGCTGGTCGAGACCCAGCCCTCGGTCTTGACGCCGGCGATCACGGCCGCGGGCCACAGCGTCTGCACGCTGCGCAGCGTCTGCACCTCGCCGTTGGGGTCGGAGTAGGTGGCTTCGAGCAGCAGCTCGCGAGGTGTTGCCTTGGCGAGCGGAATCTTCTCGATGATGAGCTTGCCGGCGCCGTTCTTGTCGAGCGTGAGCGGCAGCTTGTCGGCGATCACGCGCAGGTCCTGCGAGGCCGAGTCGGTCTCTTCCGCGTCGCTCGCGGCCAGGCCGTCCTTGCTGGGGGGCGAGAAGCTGAAAGCGTCGAAGTCCGTGAACGACAGGCTCTTGCCGCGCACCGCCGCCGACACGCGCACCGGCAGGTTGGCCGCGCCGCCGCCGGCCACGTAGTTGATCTGCACGTCGGTGGGCAGCGAGGTCGCGGCCACCAGCGGCTTCTTGTCGCTGGGCGCGACGCGGCCTTCGAGCACGGGCAGGCGGAACTCCTCGACGCGGAACTGGCCGGTGCTGTAGCTGCGCATGCCGCCTTCGTCGCTGCCTTCCTTGCCGCTCCTCAACTCGACCTGGTAGACGCCGAGTTTGGCTGCGGGCGGAATCGCGAAGGTGTTCTCGCCGCTCTGGCCGCCGGTCGCGGTCTTGCGCCATTTCAGCGGCTGGGTGTACTGCTGGCCGCTGCCCACGTGGGTCACGACCAGCGTGTCGGGCGCGTTCTGCGGCAGGCCGAAACCCTTGCTGGTCTGGGTGCGGATCACGTGCTTCATCGACACGGTCTCGCCGGCGCGCAGCAGCGTGCGGTCGAACACCGTGTGGGCCACGCGGTCGGGCTGGGGCTCCAGGCTGGTGGGCACGTTGAAGCGCCAGGGTTCGATGCCGCGCTGCCAGTCGCTCCAGGTGAAGGCGAGGTCTTCGACGCCTTGTTCGTCCTTGGCGCGCGCGCTCACGAAGTAGGCGTCGCCGCTGTAGTCGCCATCTTCACCGTTCGGGCTGGAGCAGCTCGACGGGTTGGGTGCGATGCCGTTCAGTTGCACCAGGCCGCGCGCGTCCGTGGTGCCCGCAGCCACTTCCTTGCCGCTGCAGTCGGACACGCGCACGGCGGCGTTGGCCACCACCTTGCCCTTGTCCAGCGTCGTGACCCAGGCCACCGAGTTCTCGCGGCCCAGCTTGAAGTGCACCGCGAGGTTGGTCGCCAGGGCCGTGGTGCGCACGTACATCGTGCGGCCGGCGCCGTAGCGCTCGTCGAGCAGCGAATCGCCGAGTTTCTGCGATGCGATCTCAAGCACGTGGAAGCCCGGCGTGAGCGGGATGCCGATCACCTCGAAGGGCCGCGGATCGCCGCCCTCGGCCTTGGGCATGTCGAGCGTCTTCACGTTCGCCTGGCCGCCGAGCAGCGAGACCATGCGGGTCTGGATGCGTTCGCGATCGTCCTTGTCGATGACCTTGGGCAGCGCGCCCTTGACATCCTGCGCGGCTTCGCTGCGCGCGATGGTGTAGTTGGTGTCGTAGCGCCGCACCTTGCGGAACCAGGCGACGATCTCGGCATCGGTCTTCGGGTTCATGTCGCTGACCTTGCCCGGCGTGAGCGCCTGCACCTGCAGGGCCGGCTCGACGCGCCGCACCGTCACCGGCATCAGCGCGGTGCCGCCCGGCTCGGCCAGGCGCTCGACCACGCCGAACGGAGAGGCCGCGAACTTGGCCAGCGGCGGCATCGCGCCGGTCGCGACCTTCAGCGGAAAGCTGTCGGGCGAGGCCAGCGGGCGGGCCGAGGCGTCCTCGAACTTCGGCGGCAGCTCGATGCTGAACTGCGTCTGCTCGGCGAAAGGAGGCGGAAAGTTCACCGAGTCGATCACCGCATCGTCGGGCGCGTTCTCGTCGTCGAATTTGGGCTTGATCGTCTTGCCGCCGCCCTTGAGCGTGATCTGGGCCGCGAGCTTGCGCGCCACCGGCGAATTGAACTGCAGCACCATCGGCTTGAGCGGCAGGCAGGCCGACTGTGCGTTCTCGCGCTCGCAGCTGAAGGACACGGCAAAGGGTTCGCGCACCTGGAAGTTGATGCGCCGCTCGACGTTGTTGACCACGCCCGAGGGCGTGGCGACGCCCTTGCCGTAGACCAGCTGCAGGCGGCCGCTCGGCGTCAGCGTGCGGTTGCACTGCAGGGTGACGAAGCGCAGCGGCGTCTTCTCGGCCTCCTTGTCGCGGCCGAAGGCCTTGAGCAGTGCGGCGCGCTGCTCGCCCTCGATCAGCTTGACCGGGATGCGCTCGCCGACGCCGTCGGCCTGGCACCAGACGTTGTCGCGCACGCTCTCGAGCGTCGCGGCACCGTTGAGCTCGAGCATGAACTGCTGTTGCTCGTCGATCTTGCCGTAGCTCGGCTGCCAGCTGCGCACGAAGGGCCCGCCGCTGTTGAACTGGTAGCGCTCGGTGCCCGTGAGGTCGGCGCCGGCGGCCGACTTGAAACTCGCGATGCGCGTGGCCGTGCAGCGCACGCCGGGCGGCAGGTCGTTCTCGAAGTCGAACACCCACTGCTTCTCGCCGGTCCAGCGGCCCGTGCCCTTGGCTGCCTGCGCGTCGCTGCAGCTCACCGCCAGCGGCGCCGGCGCCTTGGGGTCGCCGAAGTTGACGGCGGCCTGGTCGAACTTGGCGACCACCTGCCGGACCCGCGCCACTTCGCCCTGCGGCGTGAGGCTGGTGATCTGCAGCGCGTGGGCGCCGAGGGTCGTGAGGGCCAGTGCGGCGGCCGCGAGGGCGCGCGTTGTTGTTGTCATTCTCGTTTTCAACAGACTTCTCCTTCGGGCCGGAAGCGTAGCGCAACTCGGTGCCAGCGCCATGGCGCGCCATGTGCCTCCACTATGATCGATCGATATGAAACTGCTGCTCAGCCATCCCGCCGGCAACCAGAATGTCCGCGCGATGCTCGACGCCTCGGAAACCGCCGGCATGCTCGCCCGCTTCTCGACCACCATCGCCGTTTCGCCGGACAACCTCGCGTTGAAGCTGGTGCCCCAGGGGCTGAGCCGCGACCTGCTGCGCCGGCGCTTCAATCTGCCGCGCGAAAAGATCCTTCAGCATCCCTTGCGGGAGATCGCGCGTGCCGTCTGCGGCAAGCTCGGTTGGAACTATTGGCTGCGCCACGAGGAAGGCTTTGCCTCCATCGACGGCGTGCTGCAGGATTTCGATCGCTTCACCGCCAGGGCGCTGCCCGAGGTGCACCGGCGGCATGGCCTCGGCGCCGTCTATGCCTACGAAGATTCCGCGCTCGAGACCTTCCGCGCCGCGAAATCCCTGGGCCTGAAATGTGTCTACGACCTGCCCATTTCCTACTGGGAGATCGGCCGGGGTTTGATGGAGGAGGAGCGCCGGCGCCTGCCGGCCTGGGCCGGCGCGTTGGGCGGCGGCATGGCCGACACGCCGGCCAAGCTGGAGCGCAAGGCGCAGGAACTCGCCCTGGCGGACCTGGTGGTCGTGCCCAGCCGTTTCGTGGCCGACTCGCTGCCGGCCTGGGCCGCGCAGAAGACGACGGTGCTGTCGCCCTTCGGCTCGCCGGCATCGACGGGCGCGCCATCGCACATGGCGGCCGATCCTTCGCGGCCGCTGCGCGTGCTCTTCGTGGGCTCCATGGGGCAGCGCAAGGGACTGGGCGACCTGTTCCAGGCCATGCAGCTGCTCAAGGGCGAGAACATCGAATTGGTCGTCATGGGCTCGCTGCTCAATGAGCTCGACTTCTACCGCAGCCAGTACCCCGGCTTCACGCACGAGAAAGGCCGCCCGCATGCCGAGGTGCTGAAGCTGATGCGCAGCTGCGACGTCTTCTGCCTGCCTTCGCTCTACGAAGGGCGCGCGCTGGTGATGCAGGAGGCGATGAGCCAGGGTCTACCGGTGGTGATCACGCCCAACACCGGCGGCGACGACCTGGTGATCGAAGGCAAGACCGGCTTCCTGGTGCCGATCCGCTCGCCCGAGAAAATCGCCGAGAAGCTCGCCTGGTTCAACCACAACCGGCAGGCGCTCCCGGCGATGAAGGAGGCTGCGATGCAGCATGCGGCCACCTACACCTGGAAGAACTACGGCGATGTCGTGATCGACGCGATCCGCAAGCTGGCGTAGCGAACCCACCTGCCTGGCGGCCGATCGCTGTCCGGCGCCACCTCCGATGAATCGCTACTGGGAAATCGATGCACTGCGCGGCTTGATGCTCGTGCTGATGACGGTCACCCACCTGCCGACGCGCTTCACCGATCCCCTGGGGCAGCCCTTCGGCTTCGTCTCGGCGGCCGAGGGCTTCGTGCTGCTCTCGGCTTTCGTCGCCGGGCTGGTCTACACGCGCATCGGCCAGCGGCAGGGTGTCGACTCGATGCGCCGCGCCTTCTGGCGGCGCGCGCTCAAGGTCTACATGGCGCAGGCGGCGACGCTGCTCTTCCTCTTCACGATCATCAGCGCGGTCGGCATGCGCATCGACCAGCCGGCGGTGAAGAACCTGCTCTCGTACTACCTCGCGGACCCGTCCGAAGGCTTCATCTTCTCGCTGCTGCTGGTGTATGAGCCCGCGCTGCTCGACATCCTGCCGATGTACATCTTCTTCATGCTGATGAGCCCGTGGGTGCTGGCTTTTGCGCTGCGCCACGGCTGGACCGGCGTGGTGGTGGCCAGCGCGACGCTGTGGGCGCTGGCGCAGTTCGGTTTGAGCGAATGGCTGTACGAGCTGGCCGTGCGCCACCTGGGCCTGGCGGTGCCGTTCCGCGAGATGGGTGCGTTCAACGCCTTCGCCTGGCAGTTCTTGTGGTTTGTGGGACTGTGGATGGGAGCGAGCCGCAATGCGCCCGACGCGAAGCCCTTCCGCTTTCCGAACTGGTTGGTGGCGGTGGCCGCGGCGGCGGCGTTGTACGGGCTCTGGTGGCGCCATCACGGCATCAACGGCCAGGCACCCTTCGGCGGCGATGAGCACTTGAACCTGCTGTTCGACAAGTGGCAGCTCGGGCCGCTGCGCATCGTCAACCTGGTGGTGCTTGGAATTCTTGCGGTGCGATTCGGGCCCGCCTTCATGCGGCGCATTCCGCGCTTGCACTGGCTCGAGGCCATGGGCTCGGCGTCGCTGCCGGTCTTCTGCGCGCACCTGGTCGCGGTGCTGCTCGTGCTGGCCTTCTATGGCGACAGCCAGACGGCTCGGCCCTGGTGGGGCGATGTGCTCTTGCTGGGGGCGGTGTTCGGCTGGCTCTACGCGGTCGCACGCACCGCGCTCTGGATGGAGCGCCGGCTCAGCGCTTCGGCGTGACAGCATTGGCCCGGGAGCGAAGGTCGGCGCAGCGACAATTGATCAGATTCATCGGGAGTACACCCACCCAAAATTGCGGCGTCAAAAACCCGTAAGGAAACCGATGATCAAGACCACTGCCCTCGCGACCACGTTCGCAACATCCCTATTGCTTGCCGGCTGCGCTTCGTCTCCGGCGCCCGCTGCCCCACCGCAGCAACGCACCGAAGCTTGCGTCTCGGCCAGCGACAAGGACATCGCGTCCCTGTTCGACCGCTGGAACAACTCGCTCCAGACGGGCGACCCGCACAAGGTGGTCGCCAACTATGCGGTGCGATCGGTGCTGCTGGCGACGGTGTCGAACAAGCCGCGACTGACGCCCGCGGAGAAGCATGACTACTTCCATCACTTTCTCGAGAGCAAGCCCTTCGGCCGCATCGACTCGCGAACGATCGAGATCGGTTGCAACACCGCGGTCGACGCGGGGGTCTACACCTTCACCTTCGCGAAAACCGGTGCGCAGGTGAAGGCCCGCTTCACCTACACCTACAAGTGGGACGGCAAGCAATGGCTCATCACGAGCCACCATTCGTCGGCCATGCCCGAAAAGTCGTAGTACGGGAACCAGGGGCACGCGCGGCCCCTGCATCCATCGAGAGCCCCGGCCGATTTGCTCGACTGAGCAATAGTTCACGCAAGTCGATTGAAATTTCGGCGCGCGAGCGTGACAGGCCAAGTCGCGCGCTGGTTCGCGACAACATCACGGGGAGGAGAAGTATGACGATCGAACTGAACGCAAAACCGCTGCGGGCCGGCGGCTACCTGTTGGCAATGCTCGCGCTCGTGGCCTGTTCCCCACGGGTGCCCAGCAAGCTCGACGAGCCCATGATTCAAAGCCTCACCAGTGCAGGTGCGCGCGCGGCCGCGCAGCGTGACGCCACTGCCTTGTGCGGCCAGCTCACCGAGGACGCGAAGATACGCCTCGTGGAGGTGCGCTTCTCGGGTTCGGACATCAAGCGCTTCGACAAGGCGCAGTGGTGCGAGTACCTGAAGAAAAGCTACGCGGTCCTGCCCGCCGACATCGAGGTGGGCACCAGCGTGAACCTGCGCTCCATCGACATCGCGGCCGACGGCAAGAGTGCAAGTCTCGAGTTGGATGTCATGGAGGAAATCAACATGCGCGGGCGCGCCCTGCGCATGACCACCCAACAGAGCGCCACCGTGGTGCTGGTGGCGGGGCAAGCCAAGTACGCGGAGTTGACCGCGCGCATCACGGGCGGGCAGTGAGCTGAGCGCATCGCGCGCGATCGGACCGCCCAGCGACGACCCGGCCCGCAGAATGCCGGCTACGGCGCCGCAGCCAATTCCGCTGCCGGCAGATGCGCCCCGATGATCGACCGCCAGAGTCGATAACCCTCGTCATTGAGATGCAGCATGTCCCCGCGGAACAACTCCGCCCGCGGCCGCCCATCGATCCCCAACATCGGCGCATAGACATCGATGTATTCGCTGTTCGGAAGCCGCCGCAGATACGCCGCAATGATGTCGTTGGTCTCCCGCATCTGCGGCAGTAGCTTCTCGCGCGAAGGGCTGGGCTTGATCGAGATGTAGCTGATGCGCGTGTTCGGCAGTTCGGCGCGCACGGCGTTCGCGAAGCGCGCGAAGTTCTCCAGCACCTGCAGCGGCGTGTGGCCCTCGGCCAGGTCGTTGTCGCCGGCGTAGACCAGCACGTGGCGCGGCTTGTAGCGCACCACGAGTTCGCGCGCGAAGTAGCTGCAGTCGGCCATGGTCGAGCCGCCGAAGCCGCGGTTGATGACCACCGGCAGCTGCGGAAAGTCCTGCGCCAGCCGGGTCCAGAAGCGAATGGTGGAGCTGCCGACGAAGAGCACGCCGTCTTCGGCGGGCGGACGTTCCTGGTCGGCCTTCGCGAAGGCGGCGAGTTCGGTGTGCCAGCGGATTCGCGCTGCGAGGTAGTCGGCCGATGCGCTTGCATCCGCAGTGGCGAGGGGCTGCGCGTGCGAGGCCGACGCCGCAAGCAGCATCAGCAGTGCGAACGGAACGATGCGCGAAAGGCGAGCAACAACAGCACGTATCGTCAAAGCGTCTTCTCGATCAGCGCGCCCTTGAACAGCACCGGCCCGGTCGGCCCGCGCTCGCTGGGCACGCCGCCCTTGGGTTCGAGGCTGATGGCCAGCGCCGGCACCGACCGCACGTCGGCTTCCTGAGCCGCCAGCCTGAGCGCCGCGTCGCGGCCGAGCACGCCGAGCGATCGCGGCGCACCGCCGGGGGGCAGCGCCCACAGCTGAAGCGACTTGTCCTCGCCTTCGTGGTAGTCGCCGACGCGCTGCAGCAAGAGCTGCCGCTTCTTCGGGTCGAAGGTGACGAGCATGGTGGGGACCGCCTTGTCGTCGTGCAGTACGGACACGTACTGCACGGCCGGCGCGTTGCGCAGCTGATCGCTGAGGTTGACGCCGACGACGACGGCCACGACGGTGGCCAGCGCGCCGGCTGCCGCAGCACTGCGCCAGAGCGCCAGGCTGCTCAGCCAGCCGCCCTCGGCCGGCGCAGCAGCGGGTGTCGGCGCCGCGCGCTGGCGTGCGATCGCCTGCTGCTGCTGTTCGGCTTCGATGAGGTTGCGGATGCGCGTCCAGACGGCGGCGTCGGGCACGACGGGCGTCTGCAGTTCGGCCATGCTGGCGAGCCGGCCTTGCCAGACCAGTGCTGCGGCGCGCACGGGCGCCTGTTCGCGCGCGATGGCCTCGAAGCGACGGCGGGCGCCGCCGCGCAGGGTACCGAGCGCATGGCTCGCTGCCAGCAGTTCGATCAGTTGGGGGTTGGCGGACAGATTCATGATGATGATGCGGACCTCATGCGAATCGCTGCATGCAGGTGCGAAGCTTTTCGATGCCGCGCCGGATCCAGGTCTTGACGGTGCCCAGCGGCAGCTTGAGCTGTTCGGCCAGTTCGCCGTGGCTGAGATCGCGCAGGTAGGCCAGGCTCACCACCTCGCGCTGGCGGCCCTCGAGCTGGCTCAGGCACTGGTGCAGCGCCCAGGCCTGCTCGCTGGCGTCGGCGGTGTCCATCGGGTTCGCGGCATCGGATTCGAAGGTGTCGGCCATTACCTCGTCGAATTCCTGGGTCAGCTGGGCCCGGTCGGCGGTGCGCCGCCGCAGCAGGTCGAGTGCGCGGCTGCGCACGATCAGGCCCATCCAGGCCATCGGCGGGCTCAGCGAGCCGCGGTAGTCGCCGGCGGCGCGCCAGATGGTCATGAAGGCTTCCTGCAGCACGTCCTCGGCCCATTCGCGCTGGCGCACCACCCGCATCGCGAGGCCGAAGAGCTTGGGCGAGGTGCGGTCGTAGAGCTGGCGCAGGGCGGCTTCGTCTCGATGGCCGACGCGGTCGATCAGCGCCATCAATTCGGCATCGGGGCTGGGGGCACTCATGCGCGGATTGTCGGGCATCGATCGGCATAGGAGCGATACGGCGCGCAAAGGCCGACGGATTCAGGGCCGGGCTGAATCCAGCAGCGCCGATGCCGCGTAAGAGCTGGTGAGGGCCCAGCTCATCCACAACAGGATCCTCGCCTTCCTCCACCCCATCAGAACCAAGGATTCGACCATGACCATCCGCACCCTGACGACCCTTGCCGCTGCCGCCGGCCTCGCCGCCTGTTCCGGCATGGGCATGAACCCGCCCATGATGTATTCGCAAGCCAGCCTGCCCGATGCCGTCAAGGTGCCGGCCGGGCACAAGGTCGCGATGGAAACCGTGGGCGCCGGCGACATCACTTACGAATGCCGCGTCAAGGCCAGCGCGCCCGGCGAGCACGAATGGGTCTTCGTCGGCCCCGACGCCAAGCTGATGGACCGCGGCGGCAAGCAGATCGGCAAGTACTACGGCCCCCCGGCCACCTGGGAGAACATGGATGGCTCCAAGGTCACGGCCACCCAGGTCGCCGTCGCGCCCAATGGCGCTGCCAACATCCCCTACCAGCTCGTGAAGGCCAACCCCGCGATGGGCAACGGCGCGATGCAGGGCGTGAGCTACATCCAGCGCGTCGCCACCCAGGGCGGCATCGCGCCGGCTGCAGCCTGCGGCGCCGCGTCCGTGGGCCAGAAGCAGGTGGTCAAGTACCAGGCCGACTACATCTTCTATCGCGCGATGTAGGTCGGGCGGCAACAGTCTGAAACATATACTGGGCGCTCCACCGTTGGAGCGCCCATGGAAGAGCCGAGCAGCCCCGCACCTCGCCCGTTCTGGCATCGCCTGAACACTTTTTTTGCGTTTCCGTTCCAGCTGCAGCCGCTCGGCTACGCGGCGCTGCTGGCGCTGTGCAGCCTGCTTTTCCACATGCTGTTCTTCCTGCCGCAGGCGCTGGCGCTGCTGCTGGTGGAGCTGGGCATCGTCCTGGCGGCCAGCCGCTACGGCTTCAAGGTGATGGCGCTCGGCGCGCGCGGCATCGTGCGGGCCGGCGATTTCCCGCGCACCCTCGACGATGAGTGGACGAACCTGCCCTGGAAGCTGTTCGCGCTGCTGATCCTGCAGGGCATCGTGGCCGGTTTCGTCGGCGCTTGGAACCCGGCGCTGGGCTACATCGCGATGTTCGTGCTCTCTTTCACGCTGCCCGCGACCACCATGGTGCTGGTGCAGTCGGGCAGCTTCTGGCAGGCACTGAACCCGGCGCTGGTGTGGGAGACGATCCGCGCGGTCGGCTGGCCTTATGCGCTCCTGTGCGTGTTCCTGTTCCTGCTGAACACCGGTGCGCAGATCGCCATCGTCATGCTGCTGCCGGTCATCCGGGGCTGGTTCGCGCTGCCGGCCCTCAACTTCGTGATGATCTACTTCGGCTGGGTCATGGCCAGCCTGCTGGGCTACGTGATGTACCAGAACCACGCGGCGCTCGGCATCGACCTGCTGCCCGGTGCCGGCGCCGACGACCGCGAGCTCGACACCCGGACACCGGCGCAGGTGGCGCAGCAGATCACCGACTCGCTGGTCGCGCAGATGGTGACCGATGGCGACATCGCCGGCGCGCTGGCGCTGGCCTACGAGGAGCAGCGCACGCAGCCGGAGGACCTGGCCGCGCAGCGCCGCTACCACCGCGTGCTGCTGCTGGCGCCGGACAAGACGGCCACGCTGCTGGACCATGGGCGACGGCTGATCGCGATGCTCATTGCGCGCGACCTCGTATCGGAAGCGCTCAAGGTCTATAAGGTTTGTCGCGAGAAGGACGCCGGCTTCCTGCTCGAAGACCCGCTGGGGACGATGGCGCTCGCGCGTGCCGAGTGGCGCAACGGCGAGGCGAAGGCCTCGCTCGCGCTGCTGTCCGGTTTCGACAAGCGTTTCCGCGGCCACACCGCGATTCCGCAGGCTTACGAGCTGGCGGCGCGCGTGCTGGTGCAGGGGCTCAACAGGCGCGACATGGCGCAGCCGATCTTGAGGACGCTCGAATCGCGCTACCCCGAGAGCGAGCAGACGCAGGAAGTGCGCTGGCTGCTGCGCGAGGTGCCACAGGGGTGAAGCCCTCTCACCGTTCGGGCTGAGCTTGTCGAAGCGCACTCCAAGGCTTCGACAAGCTCAGCCCGAACGGTTGGGGGGGCTCAGCCCGAACGGTGGGGGCTCAGCCCCAACGGTGGGGGCTCAGCCCGAACGGTGGGGACTCAGCGTGAACGGTCTGTGGCTGTCTGCAGCATCCGCGTCACCATCGCCTCCGGCGCAAGCCGCAGCAGATGCGGCAGCCACCCGAGCGCCTGCTCTCGCCGTCCGGCCTGCATCAGGCCGTTGGCGCAGAGCGACAAGGTGTCGGCAAGATCAGGATGCTCGGGTGCGGCCTTCAAGAGCGCCTGGCACAGCCGCTCCGCATCGTTGAACTGCTGCGCCCGCGTGAAGCGCTTCGCCAGCCGTGCCATGTCGTCGGGCTTGAGGCGCGCGCCCGGCTTTGCGTGGTCGAGGTAGGTCTTGTAGCTGGCGTGCTGCAGTTCCAGCGTGACCAGGTCCTGCGGCCTGAGTTTGAAGATCCGGTGCGCGGCGCGATGAAAGTCTTCGCCGGCCGGCCAGAGCTTCGCGATGTTGAACCAGGCGCGCAGTACGTCGGCATCGTCGGGCCTGAGCTGCGCGGCGGCACGCCATTCGGCGCAGGCCGGTTCGAACTTCATCTCGGCCGCCAGGCGCCGCGCCGCGGCCACGTGCTGATCGAAGGCGTCCGGGATTTTTTCAGGCGCCGCCTCGGGCAGGTGCAGCTTCCGCCAGCGCATCGCCGCGGCCATCAGCAGGGCGCCGGTTACGAGGCCGCCCAGGTGTGCCATGTAGGCGATGCCCTGGCCGCCGACGAAGTGCTGCAGCAGCTCGTTGGCGATCCATGCCGGCAGCAGGATCAGCGCCGGCGCGCGGACGTAGTTGAAGTAGAAGAAGAGCTGGTAGAAGAAGCGGATGCGCCGCAGCCGGTACATCACCGCGTACATGCCCATCAGCGCCGACACCGCGCCCGATGCGCCCAGGCCGTAGCTGCCCTTGCCGGCATAGGCCCACGCCGCCAGCGCCGACGCGCCAATCGCGCCCAGCATGTAGAAGCCGAGGTAGACGCCGCGGCCCAGCGCCAGCTCGACCGAGAAGCCGAACAGGAAGAGAAAGAGCATGTTGCCCAGCAGGTGGCCCGTGCCGCCGTGCAGGAAGGCCGACGTGATCCAGGTCCAGGGCTTGAACTCGGCGTCCTTGTTGTGGTCTTGCGACCAGCGCGCGGTGAAGGGCGCAGGCAACAGGGCTTCGTACTGCTGCCGGTCGCGCTTCCATGCGGCGTACTGCGCGCTGGCGGGCGTGATCACCGCGTCGCCGTGCAGCTTCTTCAGAAAGGCTTTTTCCTGTTGCAGGCCTTCGAGCAACTGCTCGACTTTGCCGCGGGCCAGCAGACGCCGGGCCATCGGCGCGCGCGGCGAGCCGGTTTCCTGCAGCCAGGCGACGAAGGGCGGCAGCTCCAGCTTCGGCAACGTGCTTTGCAGGTAGAACTGGGCGGCGCGCTGCTCGGCTTTTTCTTCCGAGCGCTGCGGCCCCCAGAACACCGCCATGTTCACGAGGATCAGGAGCACGGTCATCCATGGCGGGTTGCGCCAGGTCGGCCGGTTTTCGAGCGGGATCGCGTAGAACACGGCCTCGGATCGCCGCGTCTCAGAGGCTGTTGCGCCCGATGCCCTGGTAGACGATGCCGGCCGCCTTCATGATGCCCGGCTCGTAGAGGTTGCGGCCGTCGAAGACGACCGGCGACTTCATCAGCGACTTGAGCCGCTCGAGGTTCGGGCTGCGGTACGCCTTCCACTCGGTGACGATGATCAGCGCGTCGGCGCCGGCCAGGGCTTCCATCGGATCCTTGGCCGGCGAGAAGCTGATGCGTTCGAGCAGCGCCGGCGCATCGGCGAAGTCGAGCTTCAGCACGCGCCGCGTCTCGTCGACGGCGATCGGGTCGTGCGCCACCACGCGCGCGCCGGCGCGCAGCAGCACGTCGAGCACCACGCGGCTCGGCGCCTCGCGCATGTCGTCGGTGTTGGGCTTGAAGGCCAGGCCCCACAGCGCGAAGGTGAGGCCGCTCAAGTCGGGGCCGAAGCGGGCCAGCACCTTGTTGGTCAGCACGCGCTTCTGCTCGTCGTTGACGGCTTCGACCGATTCGAGGACGCGCAAGGCTTGCCCGTTGTCGCGCGCGATGCGCGTCAGCGCCTGGATGTCCTTGGGGAAGCAGCTGCCGCCGTAGCCCGTGCCGGCGTACAGGAAGCTGTAGCCGATGCGCGGGTCGGAGCCGATGCCCTGGCGCACCGCCTCGATGTCGGCGCCCACGCGGTCGGCCAGGTTGGCCAGTTCGTTCATGAAGCTGATGCGGGTGGCGAGCATCGCGTTGGCTGCGTACTTGGCGAATTCGGCCGACTTCACGTCCATCACGCGCGTGCGTTCGTGGTTGCGGTTGAAGGGCGCGTAGAGCTTGCGCATCTCGGCCAGCGCCTCGCGGCCGGTCTCGTCGTCGCGGTAGCCGATGACGATGCGGTCGGGCCGCATGAAGTCGTCGACCGCCGCGCCTTCCTTGAGGAACTCGGGGTTGCTCACCACCGAGAAACGCAGGTCGGAGCGTCCGCGCTTGTCGAGCTCTTCCTGGATCGCGGCCGTCACACGGTCGGCCGTGCCCACCGGCACCGTCGACTTGTCGACCACGACCTTGAAGCCGTTCATGTGCTTGCCGATGTTGCGCGCCGCGGCCAGCACGTACTGCAGGTCGGCGCTGCCGTCTTCGTCGGGCGGCGTGCCGACGGCGATGAACTGAATGTCGCCGTGCGCCACCGCGGCTTCGATGTCGGTGGAGAAGCTGAGCCGGCCGGCTGCCGCGTTCGACTCGACGACCTCGCCCAGGCCCGGTTCGTAGATCGGGATGCCGCCTGCGTTGAGCGTCTCGATCTTGCGCTGATCGAGGTCGAGGCAGAACACGTTGTTGCCGATGTCCGCCAGACAGGCGCCGGTGACGAGACCGACATAGCCGGTACCGATGATGGTGATGTTCATGGGGTCAGCCTGCCGTGGTCGCAGCGGGTTCTGCGAGGACTTGGTCGAAGTAGGCGATGGTTTTCTTCAGGCCTTCCTCGAGCTGGGTCTTGGGCTCCCAGCCGCCGAGTTCCTTCTGCGCGATCGAGATGTCGGGCCGGCGCTGCTTCGGATCGTCCGCCGGCAGCGGCATGCGCACCAGCTTGCTCTTGGAGCCCGTGAGCTCGATCACCTTGTTGGCCAGCTCCAGCATCGAGAACTCGCCGGGGTTGCCGATGTTGACGGGTCCGGGCACTTCGTCGCCCGTGTTCATCATCCGCAGCATGGCTTCGACCAGGTCGTCGACATAGCAGAAGCTGCGCGTCTGCTGGCCGTCGCCGTAGATCGTGATGTCTTCGCCGCGCAGCGCCTGCACGATGAAGTTGGACACCACGCGGCCGTCGTTCATGTGCATGCGCGGCCCGTAGGTGTTGAAGATGCGCACGACCTTGATGCGCAGCTGGTGCTGGCGGTGGTAGTCGAAGAACAGCGTTTCGGCGCAGCGCTTGCCCTCGTCGTAGCAGCTGCGGATGCCGATCGGATTCACGCGGCCCCAGTAGGCCTCGACCTGCGGATGGATCTCGGGATCGCCGTAGACCTCGCTGGTGGAGGCCTGCAGGATCTTGGCGCGCACCCGCTTGGCCAGCCCCAGCATGTTGATGGCGCCGTGCACGCTGGTCTTGGTGGTCTGCACCGGATCGTGCTGGTAGTGGATCGGCGAGGCCGGGCAGGCGAGATTGAAGATCTCGTCCACTTCGACGTAGAGCGGAAAGGTCACGTCGTGCCGCAACAGCTCGAAGCGCGGGTGGTCGAGCAGATGCTCGACGTTGCGCTTGGTGCCGGTGAAGAAGTTGTCGACGCACAGGACGTCGTGGCCTTGCTCGATGAGCCGGTCACACAGGTGGCTGCCCAGGAAACCGGCGCCGCCGGTGACGAGCATTTTTTTGGAGGCGTTGTATTGACGCATGCTGCGAATTCACTCCGTAAGGAAAATCAGTTGAGCCGTTGGGTGCTGCGCTGTTCGTACATCTTCGCGTCGACCAGCATGCGGAACCACAATGCCTGAAAAAAAGCGAAATAGAAGCCCGTGGTGCCGTCCAGAAAGCCAAGCCGGAAGATGTACCGGTAGACGAAATAGCTCAGCGAGCGCACGCCGGTCGGCAGCTTGTAATAGACCTCTTTGATGAAACGCGTGCGTTCCCGGGCGTCGCCCAGGAGCCGCGGCTTCAGCACGTTGTCGGCCGCCACGCGGGGGCCGAGTTTTTCCTTGGCTTCGGCGTCGCTCCAGCGGTTGTGGCTCGCGATCCAGTCGGTGAGCCGGGCCGAGTTCTTGTCGTGCATGAAGCCGTCGATCCGGCCCGGCGTGGCCGGGCTGATGAAGTGCTGGTCGTAAAGCCGCGATTCGCAGCGCCCCGAGCCCGAGCGGAACAGCCGCAGATGCCAGGGGTTGACGCCGCTGAAGCGCAGCATCTTGCCCATGAAATAGTCGCGCCGGCGCAACAGATAGGCGTCGAAGCGCGGCGTGCCCGACAGCAGGGCCGAGATTTCGTCGACCGCTTGGGCATCGAGCACCTCGTCCGCGTCCAGGTGCAGCTGCCACCCGTAGGAAGCTTCGATCTGCGAGATCGCCCAGTTGCGCTGGTCGCTGTAGTTGGAAAAGGGCCGCTGCACCACGGTGCAGCCCAGCTCCTCGAGGATGGCGGGCGTGCCGTCCGACGAGTGCGAATCGACCGCGTACACGTGCGGGCTCACCTTCTTCGCCTGGGACACGGTTTCCCGAATGATCGAGGCGGAGTTGAAGGTCAGAATGACGACGACGCAGGTGGGTTTTTCCATGGATTCGGAGAGGGGTGGCGCGCTTCGGCAGGCTAGATTGCCGGCTGCGGCCGTGCGACGCAATGCCAAACTTTAGCACTACATTCTTACATCTGGGCACAAAACTGACAGTGCAGGATTCGTACCCGGCCGGTATCAGCCCAGTCGCGCGCGATGCCGGGCGATCTGCTTGCGCACCTGGGCCGGGGCGGTGCCGCCGAGGACGTTGCGTGCATGCATCGAGCCGCGCAGGCTCAGCACGTCGTAGACGTCCTTCTCGATCTTCGGATTGAAGGTCTGCAGCACCGACAGCGGCAGCTCCGACAAGTCGACCTTGTGCGAAAGCGCCGCCTTGACGGCATGGGCCACGGTCTCGTGGGCGTCGCGAAAGGGCAGGCCCTTCTTCACCAGGTAGTCGGCCAGGTCGGTCGCCGTGGCGTAGCCGCGCAGCGCCGCGTTCTCCATCGCCTCGGGCTTCACGGTGATGCCGCCCACCATCTCGGCAAAGATGCGCAGCGTGTCCTTGAGCGTGTCGACGGTGTCGAACAGCGGCTCCTTGTCTTCCTGGTTGTCCTTGTTGTAGGCCAGGGGCTGGCCCTTCATCAGCGTGATCAGCGCCATCAGGTGGCCGACCACGCGGCCGGTCTTGCCGCGCGCGAGTTCGGGCACGTCCGGGTTTTTCTTCTGCGGCATGATCGAACTGCCGGTGCAGAAGCGGTCGGCGATGTCGATGAAGCCGAAGGACTGGCTCATCCAGAGCACCAGCTCTTCGCTCAGCCGGCTGATGTGCACCATGGCGAGCGAGGCGGCCGCCGTGAACTCGATCGCGAAGTCGCGGTCGCTGACGGCGTCCAGGCTGTTGTGGCAGACATCGTCCATGCCGAGCACGCGGGCCACGGACTCGCGGTCGAGCGGATAGCTGGTGCCGGCCAGCGCGGCTGCACCCAGCGGCAGGCGGTTGACGCGGCGGCGCACGTCGGCCATGCGTTCGGCATCGCGCGCGAACATCTCGACGTACGCCAGCATGTGATGGCCGAAGCTCACCGGCTGCGCCACCTGCAGGTGGGTGAAGCCCGGCAGGATCACCTCGACGTTCTTTTCGGCGATGGCGACCAGCGACTTCTGCAGCGCGGTCAGCAGCTCCGCGATCAGGTCGATCTCGCCGCGCAGCCAGAGCCGCACGTCGGTGGCCACCTGGTCGTTGCGGCTGCGGCCGGTGTGCAGGCGCTTGCCGGCATCGCCGACCAGCTGCGTGAGGCGCGCCTCGATGTTGAGGTGCACGTCCTCGAGATCGAGCTTCCAGTCGAAGGCGCCGGATTCGATCTCGCTGCGGATCTGCGCCATCCCGCGCTGGATCGAGGCATGGTCGTCGGCGCCGATGACGCCCTGTGCGGCCAGCATGCCCGCGTGCGCCAGCGACCCTTCGATGTCGGCCTGCCACAGCCGCTTGTCGAAGAAGACGCTGGCGGTGTAGCGCTTGACCAGGTCGCTCATGGGTTCGGAGAACAGGGCGGACCAGGCTTCGGATTTCTTGTCGAGTTGGTTGGAGGTCATGGGGTGAACCGAGGGTGGGAGGCAATAATGGGTTTGCACCCGATGTATCTGCTCTGATGCGCAACACGACGATTTTATCGGCCACCCCTTCGACCTCGGCTTCGCCCCGTGCCCGCGGGCCTGCGCGCGCCAGGGTCGCGCTGTTCGACGCCTGCCAGATCGGGGTGGTGCTTCGCACCGTGATGTTCGTCGAGGCCGTGGTGGCGGTCGCCACGCTCTTTCTGGCGCCCACGCCCTCCGAATGGCTGGTGCTGATGGCCACGGTGACCGGCGGCGCTTTGCCGGCCACGCTGCTGTGGCTGCTCGCGGCCTGCTGGCTCAAGAAGCTGCTCGGGCGGCTGCCGCGCGCGGCGCAGTACGGGGCCGGCGCGCTGCTGGGCGCGCTCGCGGCGCTCTACGGCTGCGGCCTGCTGCGGCTCACGGGCGTGCTGGTCAGCGCGCCATGGCTCGCGAGCGCCCTGGCCGGTGCGATGTTCGCGGCGCTGGTGATGGCAGGGCTGGTGCTGCGCGCGCGCGGCCAGACGCCGGCGGCCATGACGGCGCGGCTGGAGGAACTGCAGTCGCGCATCCGGCCGCACTTTCTCTTCAACACCCTCAACAGCGCCATCGCGCTGGTTCGCGAGGAACCGGCCAAGGCCGAGGCCATGCTCGAAGACCTGAGCGAGCTGTTCCGCCAGGCCCTGGCCGACCCGCGCGAATCGGTCACGCTGGCCGACGAGATCGCGCTGGCCGAGCGCTACCTCGCGATCGAGCAGGTGCGCTTCGGCGACCGGCTGCGCATCCGCTGGGACATCGATCCCGCGGCCAACAGCGCGCGCCTGCCGCCGCTGCTGCTGCAGCCTTTGGTCGAGAACGCCGTCAAGCATGGCGTCGAGCCGAGTCCGGAAGGCGCCAAGATCCGCATCCGCACCGAGCGTCGCGGCAGCATGGCGGTGATCGAGGTGGTCAACAGCCTGCCGCCGCTGCGCTGGGCCGACGAACCCCTGCCGCGCGGGCACGGCATTGCGCTGGCCAACGTGCGCGACCGGCTGCGCCTCCTACACGATATGCAGGCGCAGTTCAGTGCCGGCATGGACCAGAAGAGCTACCGTGTGCGCATTGCCATTCCTGCCGAAGCATGAGTTCACTGCGAACATTGATCGTCGACGATGAAGCCCTCGCCCGGTCGCGGCTGCGCACGCTCCTGGCCGACTGCACGGCACCTGCAGCCGAAGTCGTGGCCGAGGCCGCGCACGGTGCGGGCGCGCAGCAGATCCTGGCCCACACAGAGCTTGACCTCGTGCTGCTCGACATCCACATGCCCGGCATCGACGGCATCGAGCTCGCGCGCAGCCTGAGCCGGCGCCCGGGCGCGCCGGCGGTGGTTTTCGTCACGGCGCATGCAGCGCATGCGGTGACGGCCTTCGAGCTGGAGGCGGTCGATTACCTGACCAAGCCAGTGCGGGCCGAACGGCTGCAGCAGGCCCTGCAGAAAGCCGAGCGCTACCTCAAGGAGCGGCGCGCGGGTTCGGCCGACGCGCCGCAGGAAGTGCTGCTCATCCAGGACCGCGGCCGCACCGAGCGCGTGCCGATGTCCGAGGTGCTCTATCTCAAGTCGGAATTCAAGTACCTCACCGTGCGCACCGCGACGCGCAGCCACATCCACGACGGTTCGCTGGCGGAGTTCGAGGAGCGCTATCCGGCGCGCTTCGTGCGCGTGCACCGCAATGCGCTGGTGGCGCGCGCAGCGATCCGGGCGCTCGAGAAGTACGACGACGGCGAGGATGCCGAAGGCTGGGCGCTCAGGCTCGACGGCATTCCGGAACCGGTGGTGGTGTCGCGGCGCCAGCTGTCGGCGGTGCGCGAAGCGCTCAAGGAGCCGCGATGAACGACGAAGCCGAACAGGCGAAGAAGGTCGAGCCGCCGGTCGAGCGGACCGACCCCAAACTCGAGCCCGAGCCCGAGCCTGCACCTGTCGAACCCGCCCGCGTGCTGCTGCACATGCCGGTCGATGTGCGCAGCGCCTCGCTGGTGGTGATCGCGGCGCTGGCCGCCGTGTTCGCGCTGCACTGGGCGGCGGCGGTCTTCATCCCGCTGATGGTGAGCCTGCTGCTGACCTACGCGCTCGCGCCGCTGGTGGACCGGCTCGAGCGCTGGAAGATTTCGCGCTGGGTCGCTGCGGCTGCGATTCTCCTGGGCCTGGGCGGTGCCTTCGGCTGGACCGGCTACTCGCTCGCGGGCAGCGCGTCCGAGCTGCTCGACGCGCTGCCCGTCGCGGCGCAAAAGCTGCGCATGGCCGTGCGCGCCAGCAGCCGGCCCACCGACCCCAGCGCGCTCGACACGGTGCAGAAGGCGGCCGCGCAGCTCGAACAGGCCGCGGAGGAGAACTCCGCAAAGGTCGCCGCGCGCAAGGGCGTGGCGCGCGTGGTCATCGAGCGGCCGTCCTTCAACGTGCGGGACTATCTGTGGAGCGGCACGGTCGGCCTGCTCGGTGCGGCCGGACAGCTCACGCTGGTGGCCTTCCTGACCTTCTTCGCGCTCGGCTCGGGCGATACCTTCCGCCGCAAGCTGGTGAAGATCACCGGCCCCAGCCTGCAGAAGAAAAAGATCACGGTGCACGTGCTCGACGACATCACGAGCCACATCGAGCGCTACCTGCTGGTGCAGATCCTCACGAGCGCGCTGGTGGGCGTGGCGACCGGCCTTGCCTTCTGGGCCATCGGACTCGACAACGCCGCGGTGTGGGGCATCCTCGCGGCGGTGACCAACCTCATCCCCTACATCGGCTCGGTCATCGTGATGGCGGCCGCGGGGCTGGTGAGCTTCCTGCAGTTCAACAGCATCCAGATGGCCCTGCTGGTGGGCGGCACCTCGCTCGTCATCCACACGCTGGTGGGCAACCTGCTGGTGCCTTTTCTCACCAGCCGCACCAGCCGCATGAACCCGGTGGCGGTCTTCGTCGGCGTGATCTTCTGGGGCTGGCTGTGGGGCATCTGGGGCCTCCTGCTCGGCATTCCGATCATGATGGTCGTGAAGGCCATCTGCGATCACGTGGAAGACCTGCAGCCCATAGGCGAGCTGCTCGGCGACTAGCGCTTTCCGCCGATGCGCGTCTGCAAGAAGTCCAGCAGCGCGCGCAGCGCTGCACTGTTGTGGCGACGCTGCAGGTAGGCGGCCGAGAGCCACATGTCGTTGCGCACGAACTCCTGCAGCACCGGCACCAACTCGCCGTGGTCGATGTGCGGCTGCACCAGCAGCCCCGGCAGGTAGAGCACGCCGAAGCCCAGGATCGCGACCTGGATCAGCGGCGCGCCCTCGGTCGAATCCATGCGGCTCTTGACCGGCACGTCCAGCGGCTTGCCGTCGACCTCGAAGCGCCAGTGCGGATGCGGGCCCAGCTTCGAATGGGTCAGCGTCTCGTGCTTCGACAGGTCGGCCGGATGCGTCGGCATGCCGTGCTGCTTCCAGTAGCGCGGCGAAGCGCAGACCACCAGCTTCACCGGCGTGAGCTTGCGCACGATCAGGTTGTCGTCCTCGATCGGCCCGAGGCGCAGCGCGAGGTCGATGGCCTCGTCGGCCATGTCCACCGTGCGATTGCTCAGGTGCAGGCTGAGGCTGACCTCGGGGTAGTGGCCCATGAACTGCGCGAGCAGCTTGGGCAGGTTGCCCTGGCCCATGCCGTGCGGGGCCGAGATGCGCAGCCGGCCGGTCGGCCGGCTCGCGTGCTCCTGCAGTTCGGCCTGGGTCAGCTCCACCATCTCCATCACCGGCTTGCTGCGTTCGAGCAGCAGCGCACCGGCGTCGGTCAGGCTCACTGAGCGGGTCGAGCGGTTGAGCAGGCGCACGCCGAAGCGGGTTTCGAGTTCAGCCACGTACTTGCTGACCGTCGCCTTGGACATGTCGAGCTTGGTGGCGGCGCGGGAGAAGCTGCCGTGGGAGGCGACTTCCCGGAAGGTCCTGATGAGGTCGAGGCTGTCCATGTAAGACGTTGATTGTGCAGCGCGTGGAAATTATCAGCCGACGCGCAGCACGGCGTTGTCGGGCAGCGTCCGCCAGATGATCCATTCGCCGCGCGCGGCGTGGTGGGTGGGCGCCGACGCGACGCCGTCGCCGTGCTGCACGGCCAGCGTGCGGCCCTTCAGCCGCAGCGTGATCTCGAAGCCCGGCCAGTGGGCGGGGATGCGCGGCGTGAGCGAGAGCCGGTCGCCGCGCACCGACAGGCCCAGCAGCGTTTCGACGGCGGCGCGGTGCAGCCACGCGGCCGAGCCGGTGTACCAGCTCCAGCCGCCGCGGCCCACATAGGGCGCGGCGCCGTAGATGTCGCCGGCCATCACGTAGGGCTCGAGCTCGTAGGCCGGGCCGCGCTCGGGATGGCGCGCGCGGTGAGCCGGGCTCAGTCCTTCGAAGCTGCGCCACGCGGCCTCGTTGTCGCCCGCGAGCGCCTGCGCCATCAGTCCCCACACCGCGGCATGCGAGTACTGGCCGCCGTTCTCGCGCACACCCGGCGGGTAGGCCTGGATGTAGCCGGGGTTATTGGGCGAATGGGCCAGCGGCGGATGCAGCAGGCGCAGCAGGCCGGCAGCTTCGTCGTGCAGCTGCGCATTCATCGACGCCAATGCCTGCGTCGTGTGCTGGGCGTCCGAGGCGCACGAGAGCACCGACCAGGCCTGCGCGATCAGGTCGATGCGGCATTCCTCGTTGAGCGCTGAACCGAGGGGCGCGCCGTTGTCGAAGAAGGCGCGCCGGAACCAGGCGCCGTCCCAGCCGGCGTCGTGCAGCGCGGCGATCCAGCCCTTGCGCGCCGCCTGCCAGCGTGCGGCGCGTTCCTTTTCGCCGCGCGCTTCGGCAAAGGGCGCGAAGCGCTCGACCACGCTGCAGAGGAACCAGGCCAGCCACACCGATTCGCCGCGGCCTTCGTGGCCGACGCGGTTCATGCCGTCGTTCCAGTCGCCGGTGCCCATCAGCGGCAGGCCGTGGACGCCGGTCGCGAGGCTGTGGTCGATGGCGCGCGCGCAGTGCTCGTACACGCTGCCGCTCTGGCTGCTGACCTGCGGCGCGTAGTAGGCGTCTTCGGCCCCCGCCGGGATCGCAGGGCCGTCGACGAATGGCACGACTTCGTCGAGCACCGACCGGTCGGCCGTGGTGTCGACGTACTGCGAAGCCGCATAGGGCAGCCACAGCAGGTCGTCGGAGAAATGCGTGCGCACGCCGGCGCCGCCCGGCATGTGCCACCAGTGCTGCACGTCGCCCTCGGGGAACTGGCGCGCCGCGTTGACCAGGATCTGCTCGCGCAGGCGCGCCGGATCGGTCAGCGCGAAGGCCATCGCATCCTGCAACTGATCGCGGAAGCCGAAGGCGCCGCCGGCCTGGTAGAAGCCGGCCTTCGACCACAGCCTGCACACCAGCGTCTGGTAGACCAGCCAGCGGTTGACCAGCGCATCGAACAGCGGATCGGGCGTGCGTACCTGCAGGCGGCCGAGCAGCTCGTCCCAGAAGCCGCGCGCCTGCGCCAGCGCCTCGGGCACGTCGCGCTGCTGCCAGCGGCGCGCCATCTGCATCGCGGCCTCGCCGCCGTCGGCCTGGCCCAGCATGAAGCTGAAGCCCGCCTCGTCGCCGGCGGCGAGCGTGAACTCGCCGGCCACCGCGGCGCAGGCGTCGAGCCCGCTGCCGGCGCGCTGGCGCAGCGTGTCGGGCAGCTCGATCGTGCCGTGCGCGGCGAAGAACTCGCTGCGCTCGCAGGTCCATTGCGTCGCGCCGTTCAGGCCCGCGAGCGCCACGAAGGCGGTGCTGCCGCCGAAGCCGGTGCTCGACTCGCGCTGCTGGCCGAACACCGCGGGCAGGTCTTCCGGCTTCCAGGTGTGGACGGTGCGGCGCTCGCCGCGCGCCGCGCCCAGTTGCCACTCGACCATGGCCAGCGCGCGCAGCCGGCGCGTGCCGACGCCTTCGTTCCGCACCTTGACGTGCACCAGCTTCATGCGTTCGTCGCGGTCCGCGAAGAAGGTGGTCTCCAGCACCATGTTGCGGTGCAGGCATTCGAACACCGTGTAGCCCTGGCCGTGGCGCACGCGGTGCTTCGCGGCGCGGCCGCCGCGGCCGGCCGGCGTGAGCGGCAGCAGCTCGCGCGAGTCGAGGTCCTGCAACAGGTAGTGCTCGAAGGCAGGGTCCTGCACCGGGTCGTTGGACCACGGCGTGAGCTGGTGCATGCGGCTGTTGACCGCCCAGGTGTAGCCGGTGCCCGATTCGGAGACCTGGAAGCCGAAAGAGGCGTTGGCGATCACGTTGACCCAGGGCCGGGCCGTGCGCCGGTTCGGATCGACTTCGAAGCGGAACTCGCCGCTCGCGGCGTCGAAACCGCCCTGCGGCGGCGTCACGATCTCGGCCAGCTCGGCGGCAGGCGGCAGCGGCGAGAGCGCGACGCGCGGCCCGAGGTCTTCTTCTGCCGGCCCCGCCGCAGCTTCGCGCAGCACCGCCACCTGCATCTCGAGCGAGCGGCCGTCGGCGGTGAAGACTGCGCGAGCCAGGCTCGACAGCGCTGCTTTCTCGGAGGGCGCCACCTCGTGCTCGCGCAGCAGATAGAAGCCGGCCGCGTCGTTGCGCGGAAAGCTGTTCTGCGTCTGCTGCGCGACGCGGGCGCGCAGCGCCTCGATCTCGCGCTGCAGCGGCATCAGGTAGGAGTTGGGCTCGCCGTTGAGCACCACCAGGTCGCAGGCCACGCCGCCGAAGCCCCACCATGGCTGGGCGCGCAGCAGCGTGTCGACCAGGCCCTTGCCGGCGATCGAATGGATGTAGACCAGCACGATCGGCTTGTCGCCCGAGATGCCGAAGCGCCAGATCTGGCGCAGGTCGACGAGGCCGCGGTCGCGCATCGCGCGCGGCGTGGTGTAGGTCAGGATGGTCGTGAGGTCCTGCAGCGCCTGGTTCTTCGCCGGGTCGATGCTGAGGTCGCGCAGCCGCACCTGCGCCAGCGTGGCGGCCATGCGGGTCGCGCGCTCGACGTGCATCGGCTGCAGGTAGCGGTCGATGCTGGGCATCAGGGCTTCCACGTCCACGTCGGCCGCGGTCGCGAAGGTCACGCGCGCCGTGCCGCCCGGCGGGATCGACAGGCGCACGCGCAGGCAGGCGATCGGGTCCAGGCCGTTGACCGGCGTGCCGTCGGCCGCCACCGGCTGCGCATCGAGGGCCGGCGTCGCGATCGTGCGGTTGCGCCCGATGAAGGCGCGCCGGTCGGTCATGCAGTCGATGCCGAGCACCTGGGCATCGACCGAGGCGACGAAATGCGCCGCGGCCACCACCGCGTCGCCGTGCAGGCGCGGCTTGCGCACGAGCAGCAGCGCGCGCCAGCCCGGCTCCCAGCGGCTTTCGACGAAGAGATTGGCGAAAGCCGGATGCGCCTCGTCGGCCTTGGGGTTGGAGAGCACCGGCTCGAAGTAGGAGATGAGTTCCAGCGTGCGCGTCTCGCTGCCGGTGTTGTGCAGCGCGACCGTGCGCAGCTCGGTGTCGTCCTCGGGGCTGATCAGCACCGTGGTGCGCGCCTGCAGGCCGGGCCCGGTGGCGTCGAACTGCACCTGGTCGGCCAGGAAGCGCGCGCGGTAGCGCCAGTGTTCGCCGGGTGCGGGCAGAGCGGTGAGCGAGGTGAGCGTCCGACTGCCCTCGTCGCGCACATAGAAGAAGGTGCCGTAGGCGTCGCGCAGCGGATCGTCGCGCCAGCGGCTCACGTTGAAGGCGCGCCAGCGGCTCACGCCGGCGCCGTTGGCGCGCAGCGCCACGGTGTAGCGGCCGTTCGACAGCAGGTGCGTGGGCTGGAAGCCCGGCGCCATCGGGTCGAGCACGCGCGGCTGGTAGATCGGCGGCGCTTCGCCGGTGCCCGGCTCGGGCGGCGTGCGCGGATCGGCGCTGCCGATGATCTGCCGCGGCGTGCGCTCGTGCAGCAGCGATGCGTGGGCCTGCACCAGCGGCGAACTGCCGAACCAGCGGCGCGGCGCGCCTTTGCGGCTGACGTTGCACAGCGCCACCAGCGACATGCCGTGGTGGTGCGCCATCACGTTGCGCACCACGGTGAAGGGCTGGCCCTCGGGCTGGCGCGATGCGGTGAAGTCCACGGCATCGAAGAAGCCGAACTCGCCGCGCGCACCCAGCGATTCGAGCAGCCGCAGATTGACCACGGCATCCGCCGGCGCGAGCACTGCGGCCATCACGCTGGCGTACGGCGCGACCACGCGGTCGGTCGGCGGCGTGCGCCTGAGCGCGAGCCGCGGCACGCCGAAGGGCGAGTACTGGAAAGCGAGCGAATGGTCCTGCGCGAAGTAGGCCGACTCCGAAACGCCCCAGGGCAGGTTCTGCGCGGTGCCGAAGGCCTGCTGTTCGCGGATCGCGGCCAGGTTCGCCACCTGCAGCAGGCCGCCGGCGGGCTCCGCCATCACCAGCGTGGGCATCAGGTACTCGAACATAGAGCCCGACCACGACTTGAGCCCGGGCCGCACGCCGACCGAAAGAAAGGGCCGCCCCAGCGCCATCCAGTGGCGCTTGGGCACGTCGCCCTTGGCGATCGCGAGGAAGCTCAGGAGCCGCGACTCGGAGGCGAGCAGGTCGTAGTAGCTTGCGTCGAGCACGTTCTCCTCGACGCGCAGGCCGATGTGGAACAGGTGGCGCTTGGCGTCGTAGAGCCCGCGGAAGTCCATGCCGTTGCACAGCACCTCGCAGCGCCGTGCCAGGGCTTCCAACTGCGCTGCCCAGCTGCCGTCGGCGGCCGCGAAGCTGCGGCAGGCTTGCGCCACCGCCAGCAGATGGCCGGCGAAGTTGCCGCTGTCGACGGCGGAGACGTAGGCCGGCGGCAGCAGGCGCAGCGACTGGGTGTCGTACCAGTTGTAGAGGTGGCCCTGGTGCTTCTCCATACGGTCGATGGTGTCGAGCGTCGCCATGAGCCGTTCGGCGAGGGCCCGGGTGTCGATCCAGCCGAACTCGCGCGCGCAGCAGCTCGCGAGCAGGTACATGCCGATGTTGGTCGGCGAGGTGCGGTGGGCCAGCATGGGCTCGGGTTCGAGCTGCAGGTTGTCGGGCGGCAGGTGGTTGTCGCCGGGGCCGACCGCATGCTCGAAGAAGCGCCAGGTGTCGCGCGCCAGCGTCTCGAGGTAGCTGCGGTGCTCGGCATCGAGCGCGTCTTCGTCGTTCGCCGGAACGCGGCTGCCCCACCAGGCCGCGACCGGCGCCAGCGCCCACAGGACGAACAGCGCGGCGCCCAGCCACGGATGCGGGCTCCAGAACGCGGCCACGGCGAGCACGATGCAAAGCAGGCTGGCGAGCGCGCCATTGCGCAGGAAGGGCGCCAAGTGGTAGCGCGCCTGCGCCTGGGCCTGGGCCGCTGTGGTCCATTCGAGCAGGTGCCGCCGGCTGACTGTCAGACGCCACGCGGCGCGCGCGGTGGCATCGAGCAAGAGACGGGTCTGCGCGGCGAGCTGGACGAATTGCCAGGCTGCCCCGGCCATGGCGCGCAGCAGCTCGGTCGCGCCGACATCGAAGAAGTGGCGCAGCTCGATCGAGCGCCGTGTCGGCACCAGGCCCGCCAGCGCGCCCAGCATCGGACCGAGCACCAGCGCCGCCGCGACCGCTGCCAGCGCCCATTGCATCGGAAAGGCGTCGGTGAAGACGATCCACGCGAGCAGCGCCGTCGAGGCCGGCACCACCATCGCGCGGCGCAGGTTGTCGCACATCTTCCAGAGGCCCAGCGCGTCGATGCCGAAGTGCCGCGCGCGCAGCATCAGCGGCAGCAGCTGCCAGTCGCCGCGGGTCCAGCGGTGCACGCGCGAGGCCGCCACGCCGGCGTGGTGCGGGTGGTCCTCGACGAGCACGAGGTCGCTCACCACGGCGCAGCGCGCCACCGCGCCTTCGAGCAGATCGTGGCTCAGCACCGCGCCTTCGGGCAGGTGGCGGTCCAGCGTGGCGTGGACGGCGCGCACGTTGAGCAAGCCCTTGCCGGTGAAGGAGCCGGTGCCGAACACGTCCTGGTAGAGGTCGGAGGCGCCGCTGCTGTACGGGTCGAGCCCGCACTGGCCCGCGAACAGCCAGTGGAAGAAGGAGCGTTCGTTGCGCTCGGGGAAGGGCGTGACGATGCGCGGCTGGAAGATGCCGAAGCCGCCGACCACGCGGCCGCTGATGGCGTCCACCTGCGGCGCGTTGAGCGGATGAGCCGCCACCGCGACCAGTTCGCGCAGCGCGCCGGGCGGCAGGCCGGTATCGCTGTCGAGTGTCAGCACGTAGGGGATGCGCTTGGCCAGGCGAGCGCCGGGCGCCATCGGCAGGAAGCCGCCGGCGTCGCCGGTGGCCAGCAGGCGCAGCAGCATCTCGAGCTTGCCGCGCTTGCGCTCCCAGCCCATCCAGCGCTGTTCGGATTCGCACCAGCTGCGCGGGCGGTGCAGCAGCACGAAGCGCGGGGCGGCGCCGGGTGCGGCGGGATAGAGATCGTTGAGCGCGGCGACACGCTGCAGCGCGTCGTCGAGCAGGGCGTCGTCGCCGGGCAGCGAAGGCGCGGCGGCATCGGGCCAGTCGGTGACCAGCGCGAACTGCGCGTGCGGCTCGCGGTTGGCGAGCCAGTGCAGCTCGAGCCGGTGGGCGAGTTGGGCATTGGCCTCGGTCGAGCTCAGCAGTGTCGGAACGACGACCAGCACGCGGTGCGCTTCCGGAATGCCGGTCGCGAAATCGAGCCTCGGCAGCGGCTGGACGCGGGTCGACTCGGCCACGATGCGGTGCACCAGCGCGATCACCGCTTCCGACAGCGGACCCGCGAGCAGCACCAGCGCGACGATCGTCTGCCAGCCGATGTCGGGCCAGCCGATGCGGTGCAGGCCCTGCACCGCGGCCGCCAGCAGCAGCGCGGTGCCGCCCAGCACGGCGATCACGTAGAAGGTCGGGCGCCAGGTGCGCAGCGCGCTCGCGAGCGGCGCGATGCGCACCGTGCCGTCGCTGCGTTTCGGCGCCAGTGCAGCGCCGAGGGAAGGGCGCCCCGGCCCGAACAGGTAGTAGCCGGCCGTCCGTTCGGCGTGCGACCAGCGCGCCTCCGCGTCTTCGTCGGCGGCGGCGAGCGGATCGCTGTCGGCCTCCATGGCCAGTCGCACCACGGCTTGGGCGACCTCTCGCTCGGGCCGGCGGCTGACGCGCGCCACCTGCTCCATCGCATGGGTGATCTGCTGGCGCGTGAGCTCGCTTTCGCGTGCGAAGCTGGGCAGTTCGCGCAGCACGCGCAGCGAGCGGCTCACCGGCTCGATCAGGTCGGCCCATTCGACCTGGCCGATCATGCGCAAGGTGGTGATGATGTTGCCGACCGTGAGGTTGGCGGCGGCCTGCGTCGTCTGCGCTTCGTTCACCAGCGCCGGGCCGTTGGGGCAATGCTGCTCGGTCCACTTCAGCAGCGGCGGCGCGTCTTCGCCATGCTCGACCGGCAGCTGCAGCCACAGCTGGGTGAGGTAGCGCTCCTGCATGCCGCGGCTTTGCAGCGCACGGTACAGCACGTCGAGATCCTGGGCCGACAGCCGGTCGGCCGCGTCCCAGGCTGCGTGCGCGACCTCGCGTGCCACCTTGCTCTCGGCGATGCCCTCGGCGACGCGCCGGAGGTTTTCGAGCAGCACCACGCGCAGCGTGGTCGGCAGCGCCCAGAGTTCGCCGAGCGTGAGCTCGTCGATGTCCTGGTAGGCATTGAGGAAGGCGGTGAACAGCTCCTGGTTGAGGACGCTGTCGGTGTGCGCCACGTACGCCCACGCGATGCCGTAGACGCGCGGCAGCCCTGCTAGCGGCGGCGCCGCGAGCTTGGGCAGGCGCGCGTAGTAGCTGCGCGGCACGCCTTCGCGGATCTGCTGCAGCTGCGCCTCGACCAGGTGGAAGTTGTCGAGCAGCCATTCGGCCGCCGGCGTGACATAGCGCCCGCTCTGGGAGATCAGCGCGATGTAGTCGAAGGCGCTGCGCAGCGACTTTAGATTGCGATCGACCCGGGGAAAGAAAGGCGTCGCGTCACCGCGCGAGTCTTCGCCGCGCACAACCTGCGCCCGGGCCAGGCTGTGGCCGTGCTGTTCGAAACGCTGCGCACCGAAGAGCTCGGCGCGGATCGGGGGCTCGACAGCTTCGTGGGGACCGAGAAGAAGATTGCGCGCGTACTGGCTGAGCGAATCGAGCCGGTCGACGACCGCCGCGGCGCTCAAGCGACGGCGTAGAGCCCGATGACGAGAACCACGGCCAGGCAGGCCATCGTCACGATGCGGCCGGCGGCTGCCGAGCGCGCACGCTGCAATTTGCTCTTCACCGCGAACCAGCGCCCGTGTGCGCGTGCGCAATGCCGCATGTGCGATGCCAGCGCTTCGAAGTCACCGCTCACGAAATCGACCTTGGCATGCGTGAGTGATTGCGGGGATGACATGACGAGATTCCTGTGAACGACCTTTGAGCCGCCGCGCGATTGCGGAAAGCTGTGAACGTGGGGGACAGGGTACTCTTCCCGCAAAGCCCTCAATTTCTGCTTCGCCCGCAGTTCATGTAGGAAACCGCGTACGCGGCGCGATTTCGCGCTCGCTCAGCCGGTGTTTCGCAGTCCCGCCGCCACGCCGTTGATCGACATGTGGATGCCGCGCTGAAGGCGCTCGTCGTCCTGCCCTGCGCGGTAGCGGCGCATCAGCTCGACCTGCAGGTGATGCAGCGGATCGATGTAGGGAAAGCGATGGCGGATCGAGCGCTGCATGTCGGCGTTGCCTTCGAGCCTCTGCTTGGCGCCGGTGATCAGCGTGAGGGCGTCGGAAGTGCGGTGCCATTCGGCATCGATCATCGAGAACACCTTCTGGCGCAGCTTGCGGTCGGCCACCAGCTCCGAATAGCGCGAGGCGAGCGCGAGGTCGCTCTTGGCGAGCACCATGTCCATGTTCGACAGCAGCGTGCTGAAGAAGGGCCACTGCGCGTACATGCGCTGCAGCAGGGCCTGCCGCTCCTTGCGCGCCGCGGTGCTGCCCGCGGCCGCGAGGAACTGCTCGATCGCCGAACCGAAACCGTACCAGCCGGGCAGCGTGAGCCGGCATTGACCCCAGCTGAAGCTCCAGGGCACGGCGCGCAGGTCTTCGATCTTGTGGCTCGGGTTGCGCGACGCAGGGCGCGAGCCGATGTTGAGCTCGGCGATCTCGCGGATCGGCGTGGCGCTGAAGAAGTAGTCGCCGAAGCCGGGCGTCTCGTAGACCAGCGCGCGGTAGGCGGCCATGCTGGCCGCCGAGAGCTCGCCGGCCGCCGCGACGAAGGTCGCCGGCGCTGCCTTGGCCGAGGGCAGCAGCGTGGCCTCCAGCGTGGCGGCGACCAGCGTCTCGAGGTTGCGCCGGCCGATCTCGCGGTTGGCGTACTTGGAGCCGATGACTTCGCCCTGTTCGGTCAGGCGGATCTGTCCGCGCACCGTGCCCGGCGGCTGCGCGAGGATGGCCTGGTAGCTCGGACCGCCACCGCGCCCCACGGTGCCGCCGCGGCCGTGGAACATGCGCAGGCGGATGTTCGTCTTCGACTTCTTGTTGAGCTCGTCCACCAGCGCCACCAGCGCCATGCCCGCGCGATAGAGCTCCCAGTTGCTGGTGAAGATGCCGCCGTCCTTGTTGCTGTCGCTGTAGCCGAGCATCACGTCCTGCTCAGCGCCCGAGCGCTGCACCAGGGCCTGGATGCCGGGCAGCGCGTAGAAGGCGCGCACGATCGGTGCGGCGTTGCGCAAGTCCTCGATGGTTTCGAACAGCGGGACCACGATCAGGTCGCAGGTGGCGTTGCTGTCGAGGGTGCCGCGCAGGAGGCCGACTTCTTTTTGCAGCAGCAGCGCTTCGAGCAGGTCGCTGACGGTCTCGGTGTGGCTGATGATGTAGTGGCGGATGGCGGCCGCGCCGTAGCGCGCGCGGGCGGTGCGTGCGGCGGCGAAGATCGCGAGCTCGCTTTGCGCGAGCGGCGAGTACGCGGCATCGGGCACGCGCAGCGGACGGGCGTCGTCGAGCAGGCGCAGCAGCAAGGTCTGCTTGGCCTCTTCGGCGAGCGCCGCGTAGCCGGGCTCGATGCGCGCGGTGGCGAGCAGTTCAGCCACCACGGCCTCGTGCTTGTCCGAGCTCTGGCGCAGGTCGACCGTCGCCAGATGGAAGCCGAACACCTCGACCGCGCGGATCAGCGGCCGCAGGCGCTGCGCCGCCAGCACCGCGCCGTGCTTGTCGACCAGCGATTCCTCGATCGTGCGCAGGTCGGCCAGGAAATCCTCGGCCTTCGCATAGGGGTTCTGCGGCGGCACCGCGTGGCGCGCGGCCTCGCCGCCGGTGAGCTCGCGCAGCGTGGCCGCGAGGCGCGAGTAGATGCCGGTCAGCGCGCGGCGGTAGGGCTCGTCGACGCGATGCTCGTTCTTGTCGGGCGAGCGCTCGGCCAGCGCCTGCATCTCGACCGACACGTCGACCAGCGTGGCCGACAACGACAGTTCGCCGCCGAGGAAGTGCACTTCGGTCAGGTAGTGGCGAAGCGCCAGTTCGGCCTGGCGGCGCAGGGCGTAGTCGAGGGTGTCGGCCGTCACGTTCGGGTTGCCGTCGCGATCGCCGCCGATCCACTGGCCCATGCGCAGGAAGGGTGCGATGGTGTTCTGGCCCAGCGCCTTTTCGAGATCGGCATAGACGCGCGGAATCTCGCGCAGGAAGGTGGCTTCGTAGTAGCTGAGCGCGTTCTCGACCTCGTCGGCCACGGTGAGCTTGGAGAAGCGCAAGAGCCGCGTCTGCCAGAGCTGCGTGACGCGGGTGCGCATCTGGACTTCGTTCTCGGCGTATTCGATCGGCGTCAGCGCATCCTTGCCGCCCGCGAACGCATGGTGGCGCCAGCGGATCTCGTCGCGCGCCGTCAGCAGCTGCGCGATGGCGCGCTCGGCATCGAGGATGCTCTTGCGCTGCACCTCGGTCGGATGCGCGGTGAGCACCGGCGATACATAGCTGTGCGCCAGCGACTCGATCACGGCCTCGGGCTTGATGCCCGCCTTGCGGATGCGCGCCAGCGCGGTCTCCAGGCTGCCCTCGGCGCTGTCTCCGGCGCGCTCGGCTTCGGTGCGGCGCCGGATCTGATGCCGGTCCTCGGCCAGGTTCGCGAGGTGGCTGAAGTAGGTGAAGGCGCGGATCACGCGCACCGTCTCGGCCGCGCTGAGGCCCTTGAGCAGATTCTTGAGCGCGCGGTCGGCCGCATGGTCGGCATCGCGCCGGAAGGCCACCGAGAGCGTGCGGATCTTTTCCACCAGCGCGTAGCTGTCTTCGCCTTCCTGCTCGCGAATCACGTCGCCGAGGATGCGCCCGAGCAGGCGGATGTCGTCGATCAGCGGCTGCTCGTCGCTGTTGCGACGCTTGGCTGCGGAAGCGGTGGTGGGGACTGTTTTCATTCGAAATTTCTCCTCGTCGGACCGGGTCGGCACACGCGTTGCTGCGATGCAACATGCTAGCATTCCTGCGATCTGCCACAGCAACGGAAACGGCCCTTGAGCAACATCGTGATCGCCACGCGCGAAAGCCGCCTGGCCCTCTGGCAAGCCGAGCACGTGCAGGCCTTGCTCCGCCAGCGAGGCCACACGGTCAGCCTGCTCGGCATGACCACCCGCGGCGACCAGATCCTCGATCGCTCGCTGAGCAAGGTCGGCGGCAAGGGGCTGTTCGTGAAGGAACTCGAGCTCGCGCTCGAAGAAGGGCGCGCCGATATCGCGGTGCATTCCCTCAAGGATGTGCCCATGGATTTGCCCGAGGGCTTCGCGCTGGCCTGCGTGCTGGAACGCGAAGACCCGCGCGATGCGCTGGTGTCGCCGCGTTATCTCTCGCTCGAAGCGCTGCCCCAGGGCGCGGTGGTCGGCACCTCGAGCCTGCGCCGGGTGGTGCTGCTGCGCGCGCTCCGGCCCGACCTGCGCATCGAAGCGCTGCGCGGCAACCTCGACACCCGACTGCGCAAGCTCGACGAAGGCCAGTACGACGCGATCGTGCTCGCCGCCGCCGGACTCAAGCGGCTCGGCCTCGACAGCCGCATTCGCACCGCCTTCGAACCCGACGCCATGCTGCCCGCGGCTGGACAGGGTGCGCTCGGCATCGAAGTGCGCGCCGACCGCGCCGATCTGATCGCGCTCCTGGCGCCGCTCGCGCGGCAAAGCGATTGGCTCGCCACCGCGGCCGAGCGCGCGGTGAGCCGCGCCCTGGGCGGCAGCTGCTCGATGCCGCTGGCGGCGCATGCGCGCTGGCAGGCGGACGGGCGCTTGCGCATCGACGCCGCCTGGGGCGATCCCGAAGCGGCCGCGCCGCTGGTGAAAGTTCATGCATTGGCCGAGGCGGCCGATTTCGCGCAGGCCAACGCGCTCGGCGACAGCGCCGCCAAACTGTTGCGCGACGCCGGCGCGCATTGAGCGACATGCCCGTGTCCCCCGTGATCGTCACGCGCCCTGCGCGCGAGGCGGCGCGCTGGGTGGACGAATTGCGCGCCGCGGGGCTGCAGGCGGTCGCCTTGCCGCTGATCGCGGTCGAGCCGCTCTCCGATCCGAAGGACCTCCAGGCCCTACGGCAGCGCCTGACCGACTACGACGCGCTCATGTTCGTGAGCGCTGCGGCCGTCGAGCATTTTCTTGCCGGTGCCGGCGTGGCGCCTTCGACCTTGCGCCGGCGCTTCTGGGCCACCGGGCCCGGTACGGCGCGGGCATTGCGGCAGGCCGGCGTTCCCGCGTCGGCGATCGATGCGCCGCCGGCCGACGCCGACCGCTTCGATTCCGAAGCCCTGTGGGCGCGCGTGCAGGCCCAGGTGCGGGCAGGGGTGCGCGTGCTGATCGTGCGCGGCGGTGATGCGTCGGGCCAGCCGGCGGGGCGCGAGTGGCTGGCGCGCGAGATCGCCGCGGCCGGCGGTGCCTTCGACGTCGTGGCGGCCTATCGGCGGCTCGCGCCGTCCTTCGGCGACGCCGAGCGGCACCTGGCGGCCGAGGGTGCGAGCGGTCGTGCGGTCTGGCTGTTCAGCAGCTCGGAAGCGATCGGCAACCTGCGTCACGCGCTGCCCGCGACGCACTGGCAGGCGGCACGCGCAATCGCCACCCACGCCCGCATCGCCGAGACCGCGCAGGAGGCTGGTTTCGGCACGGTGCGCCTCTCTCGGCCCGGGCTGGCTGCGCTGGTCGCGTCGATAGAATCCATCGCATGAGCGATGCCTCCGTCTTGAACGAAACCCCGCAGGAGCCCGCAGCGCGTGTGCCGTTGCCGGCCACGCTGCAAGCCGCGCCTTCGGCGGCGGCCATCTTGTCGAGAGTGGTGCTGGGTTTGCTGGCCACCATCGCGGTCGTGGCGCTGGTGGTCGCGCTGGCGCTCTGGCAGAAGGTCGGCGGCATGCAGGAGCAGCTCGCTCGCCAGAGTGCAGATGCGCTGGCGCAATCGATGGAAGCCCGCACCCTCGCTCGCCAGGCGCAAGAGGTGGTGCGCGATACGGCCGGGCGGCTGGCGCTGACCGAAACCCGTGTCGCCGAAGTCGCGCTGCAGCGTTCGCAGCTCGAGGAGCTGATGCAAAGCCTGTCTCGCTCGCGTGACGAGAACCTGGTGGTCGACATCGAGTCGGCTGTGCGTCTGGCGCTTCAGCAGGCGCAGGTCACGGGCAACGTCCAGCCCTTGCTGGCCGCGCTCAAGGCCGGGGACCTGCGCGTCGCGCGGGCCGCGCAGCCGCGGCTCGCACCGCTGCAGCGCGCGATGCAGCGCGATGCCGACCGCCTTCGCACGAGCGCCAGTGCAGACAGCGCCGAGGCGCTGCAGAAGCTCGACGAACTGATGCGCAGCGTCGATGAGCTGCCGCCGGTGAACGCGGTGGCCATGCGCGGTGCAGGTCTCAATTCGTGGCAGGTCGACCCGGTGCCGGCCGATGCGCCCTGGTGGGAGCGTTTCCTGCTGCTGGTGCGCAACGAGGCGCGCTCGCTGCTGCGCGTCGGGCGCATCGAGCGGCCCGAAGCCGTGCTGCTCGCGCCGGACCAGACCTTCTTCCTGCGCGAAAACCTGAAACTCCAGTTGCTCAATGCGCGCCTGGCCCTGCTGTCGAGGCAGGTCGACACGGCGCGCAACGAGCTCGCCACCGTGTCGGCTTCTCTCAACCGTTATTTCGATCCGGCTTCGCGCCGCGTCCAGGCCGCTGCCACGCTGGTGCAGCAACTGCAGGCCCAGGTCAAGACCGGCGAGCCGCCGCGCATCGACGAAACGCTGGCCGCGCTCGCCACTGCCGCCGCCGGGCGCTAGGAAAAGAATCTCGTCATGCGTGCGGCTCTCTGGTTCCTCGCCCTGTTCGGCATCGCGGCCGCGGTGGCGCTGTTCGCCGGCAACAACCAGGGCACGATCACGGTCTTCTGGCCGCCGTGGCGGGTCGACTTGTCGTTGAATCTCGTTCTGCTGCTCCTGCTGGCGGCCTTTGTCCTGTTGCATGTGGCGCTGCGTGGCCTGTCGGCGCTGTTCTCGCTGCCAAGGCAGGCGCGCCAGTGGCGGCTGCAGCAGAAGGAACGCGCCCTGCATGCGGCCCTGCTCGACGCGCTGGCGCAACTGCTGGCCGGCCGGTTCTCGCGCGCACGCAAGGCGGCGCAAGCCGCGCTGACGCAGGAAAGAACCCTGGCCGCGCTCGATGCGCGCTTGCCGCAGGCCCAGCAGCTGCGGGTGCTGTCGCACCTGCTCGCCGCCGAGAGCGCGCAGGCGCTGCAAGACCGCGCGGCGCGCGATGCGCACCTGCTGCAGGCGCTCAACGAGAGCGCCGAGCGCGGCGTTCTCGCAAGCCCCGAAACGCGCGAGGGCGTGCAATTGCGCGCCGCCCGCTGGGCGCTCGACGACCGCGACGCGCCGGCGGCGCTGGCGCGGCTGGGCGAGCTGCCGCAGGGCGCGCAGCGGCGCACGCTGGCCTTGCGCCTGCGGCTGAAGGCGGCACGCCAGGACCGGCGCACCCTCGAAGCGCTCGAAACCGCGCGACTCTTGGCCAAGCACCGCGCGTTCTCCGAGTCGGCCGCGCAGAGCATCGTGCGCGGGCTCGCGACCGAACTGCTCTCGGGAGCCTACGACCCGGCGCAACTGCTGCGGGCCTGGAACGAGTTCGAGGCCTGGGAGCAGGAGATGCCCGAGGTCGCGATCCACGCCGCGCAGCGGATGGTGGCGCTGCGCGGCGATCTCTCCTTGGCGCGCGCCTGGCTGCTGCCGGTCTGGGAGCGCATGGTCGCGCAGCCTCAGAGCCTTGGCGAATCCTTGCGGGTGAAGCTGGTGCACGCACTTGAAGCGGGGCTCGATTCGGTCGATGCCGACTGGCTCGCACGCATCGAATCGGCGCAGCGAAACAACCCGCGCGACGCCAATCTGCAGTACCTTGCCGGCATGGCCTGCATGAAGCGCCAGCTCTGGGGCAAGGCGCAACAATTACTCACGCAAGCGGGACTGGCGTTACAGGATCCCGTGCTGCACCGCCGTGCCTGGCGGGCTTTGGCCCAGCTGGCGGAGGCCCGCGACGACGCGGGCCAGGCTTCGGCCGCCTGGAAACGCGCTGCACAGACCGAAAGCCCTTGAGCTTTCGTTGTCCCTGGTCTTTACGAACGCTATCAAAATGATAGCTAGAAAGCGAATTGTAATAAGGCTTGCACCCATATTTGATGGTTGCTATCTTGATTATGGAACGGGCTTTTTGCTCTGTCTAATGTTCTAAGCCAAGAAAGAAATTGACCTGTTCATCATCTGATGTACAGTCGTAACTGTTTGCAAAAGTACTCATTCAGAGTCACGACGCGGAGTTGGGTTTGAAACGTTTTCTATTACACGCCGCTTGGATCGCCTCGGCCGGCATGCTGTTACAGGCGTGCGCGCCGCTGGCGCCGGGCTTTCGTTCCGCCAGCATCGACGCCGATCAGGCCGTCTCGCCGTCGGGTTTTTCAACCGCCGAAATCGATCCGCCGCCGCCTGGAGCGATCACCGCGATCACGCCTCAGCTGATCCAGGCGCAGCGTGCCGCAAACGGGAAATCCATCTCGCGCGAGGTGTTGGCGCTGGTGGGCGAGGCGCCCGTCTACCGGATCGGACCGGGGGACGTGGTGGGCATCGTGGTCTATGACCACCCGGAAATCGTGTTCAGCGGCATCCCCGCCACCACGGTGGCCGACCCGGCCAGCGTCTCGCCGGCGCCCGGCTTCATCGTGTCGAACACCGGGCAGCTGAGCTTCCCGTACGTGGGTGCGCTGCGGGTCGAGGGAATGACCGTGCAGGAACTGGAAGACACACTCGTGAAACGGCTCGCGCGTGTTTTCAAGGACCCCCAGCTGAGCGTTCGCGTCCAGGCGTTTCGCAGCAAGCGCGCCTATATGGAAGGCGAGGTGAGGCAACCGGGCCTGCTGGTGTTCTCCGACATCCCGATGACGCTCGCCGAGGCGCTCAACCGTGCCGGCGGCGTGGCGGCGAGCGGCGACCGTTCCGCGGTGAATCTCACGCGCGACGGCAAGACGATCCAGCTCGACCTGATGGAGATGGCCGACGCCGGCCTCGACCCGACCCGCATCCCGCTGAAGTCCGGCGACATGATCATGGTGCGAAACCGCGACGAGCGTAAGGTGTCGGTGATGGGCGAGGTGTCGGTGCAGGCAGGTGTGCCTATGCGCAACGGCAGGCTCAGCCTGAACGATGCCTTGACCGAGGTCGGCGGCGTCAACCTGTCGACCGCCAATCCGCGCCAGATCTACGTGATCCGCAACGAAGCGACGGGCCTTTCGATCTTCCACCTCGATGCCCGCACCCCGACGGCACTGGCGCTCGCCAACGGCTTTGCGCTGCGGCCCAAGGACGTGGTCTATGTCGACCCGGTCCCGCTCGTGCAGTGGAACCGTGTCCTGAGCCTGATTCTTCCGACTGCCACGACCGCGACCTCCTACCGCGATCTGGGTACGCGCAGCACCGGACAGTAGACAGACCGTGACTATCCAGAACGTTCTCGTCGTGTGCATCGGCAACATCTGCCGCAGTCCGATGGCCGAAGGCCTCGTGGCCGCGGCCCTGCCCGGCACGCACGTCAGTTCCGCCGGGCTCCAGGCGATGACGGGCCAGCGTGCCGATCCGATCGCATGCGAGCTGATGAGCGAGCGCGGGCTGAGCATCGAAAGCCATCGGGCCCGGCAGCTCAATCTCGACATGTGCCAGCGCGCCGACCTGATCCTCGTGATGGACCGCGATCAGCGCCGCACTGTGCAGGAGCGCTATCTCTTCGCTGCCGGCAAGGTGTTTCGTCTCTGCGAGTTCAGCGACCAGGACGTGCCCGATCCCTACCGCTCGGGTCGCAATGTCTTTCAGCGGTCGCTCACGCTCATCGAAGACGGTGCGCAGCAGTGGATCAAACGCATTTCAAGAGTATCCAGTTGATGAATTCCACACTCACTCCCCAACCGAATCCCATTATCACGAGCGGCGACGCGGACGAGGGGGATCTCGACATCGGGCATTACATCGACGTTCTGCTCTCGAACAAGTGGCTGATCGCGGCTATCACCCTGGTCGTGTTCGCTGTCGGCGCGACCTACGCCTTTCTGGAGCGGCCGATCTACGAGTCCAACCTGGTCATCCAGGTCGAAGATCCCGACTCCAGCTCCAAGGGGATCCTGAGCGAGGCTGGCGGGCTGTTCGACGTCAAGACCCCTGCAGGCGCCGAGGTGGAGATCATTCGTTCGCGCATGATCTCCAGCCAGGCGGTGGAAGCCACCAAGCTCTACATCGTCTCGGGCCCGCGCTACGTTCCCTATGTCGGCGGCTGGATGGCGCGGCGCGCCACCGGGTTGTCGGACCCGGGGTTCCTCTGGCTGGACGGTTACGTGTCGGGCCTGGAGCGGGTCGCGGTGTCGCAGTTCGACGTGCCGGCCCGCATGGAAGGCGGCCAGTTCACGCTGACGGCGAAGGCCGGCGGCCAGTACACGCTCGACTATCCGGGGATGCAACAGCTCACCGGCACCGTCAAGACGCTGCTGAAGGCCGACACCAGCGACGGGCCGATCGCGTTGATGGTTGACGATCTCGCCGGCAAGCCGGGCGCCTTGTTCAACGTGTACCGCCAGGCGAAGCTGCCGACCACCATCGGCCTGCAGTCCAGTCTCAACCTGAGCGAGCGCGGCAAGGCCTCCGGCATCATCAACGTGTCGCTGCAGGACACGGACCCGTTCAAGCTGACGCGCGTGCTCAACGCGGTGGGCGAGCAATACGTCAAGCAGAACATCGAGCGCAAGTCCGCGGAAGCGCAGAAGACGCTTGAGTTCCTCAGTGTCCAGCTTCCGATTTTCAAGAAGCAGCTGGAGGCTTCCGAAGAGGTCTACAACCGCTATCGCAACCAGAAGGGCACCGTGGCCTTCAGCGAGGAAGCGGCGCTGATCCTGGGCCAGGCGGTCGATCGCCAGACCAAGCTGCTGGACGCGCAGCAGCGCCGGCGCGAACTCGAAGCCCGGTTCACCTCCGCGCATCCGAGCGTGCAGACCCTGGACAACCAGATCGCGGCGCTGCGTGCCGACATGGGGCAGATCCAGGATCGCATCAAGGGCCTGCCGGCGATCCAGCAGGAAGCGGTGCGCATGGAGCGCGACGTGAAGGTGAACACCGAGCTGTACCAGTCGCTGCTCAACAACTCGCTGCAGCTGCGCCTGGTAAAGGAAGGCAAGGTGGGCAACGTCCGCGTCCTCGACGAAGCGGTGATTCCGCAGAATCCCGTCAAGCCGAACCGGAAGGTCATCGTGGCCGCCGCGCTGGCGCTGGGGCTGTTCCTGGGCATCGTGGCCGCATTCGTCCGGAACTCCTTCATCGAGCAGCGCCTGCGCGATCCGCACGAGGTCGAAGCCGACACCGGCCTGCCCGTCTTCTCGACCATTCCGCTGAGCCCCGCGCAGAGCGCCATCGCCAAGCGCCGCTTGAGCGGCGCCACGGGCGTGCGGCTGCTGGCGATCGAGAGTCCCGACGATCCGGCCGTGGAAAGCCTGCGCAGCCTGCGTACGGCGATGCAGTTCGCGATGCTGGAGTCGCCCAACAACCGCGTGCTGATCAGCGGCCCGACCCCGGGCGTCGGCAAGAGCTTCGTGACCGCCAATTTCGCCGCCCTCATGGCTGCCGCCGGCAAGCGCACGCTGCTGATCGATGCCGACCTGCGGCGCGGCCACACGCACCAGTATTTCGGCTTGCAGCGCCATGGCGGGCTTTCGGAGCTGATCGCCGGCAGTTTGACGGTGCAGCAGACGGTGCACCGGCAGGTGGTTACCAACCTCGATTTCCTGGCCACGGGCCAATTGCCCCCGAACCCGGCCGAGCTGCTGGTGTCGGACTCGTTCAAGACCACGCTGGAGCGCTTGTCCGAACAGTACGACCTCGTGGTCATCGATACGCCGCCGGTCCTGGTCGCGGCCGACACATCCACGGTCGCGGCGCATGCGGGCACGGTGTTGCTGGTGGCGCGTGCCGATCAGTCGACCATGGGCGAACTCAAGGAAAGCACCCGCCGCCTTGCGATGGGCGGCAAGGCTGCCACGGGCGTGCTGCTGAACGCGATGGACATCGGGCGTCGGGCCTACGCGCCCTACAAGTACGGCCGCTACCGCTACACCAGCTACAACTACGAGAGCATCCTGCCCGAAGAGCAGTGAACCGGCCCCGGGCTCCGGCCCGGCGGCGTGAAGCGTCAGCGGGCCGGCCGCTGCGCCACGCAGGCCTGCAGATCGCTCTCGAACTGCGCCAGCACCGCGTCGCGATCGAATCGCGCTTCGGCATGCGCGCGCGCGAGGCGGCCGAGTTCGCGCCGGCGTTCGGGCTGCGAAGCCAGCGACACGATGGCTGCGGCGAAGGCCTTCGCGTCGTCCGGCGGCACGGCCATGCCGCATTCGGACGCGACCTTGCCGAGTTCGGTGTCGACGCGCGCGCCGGCCACGACCGGCCGGCCGCTGCTCAGCATGCCCGTGAGCTTGGAAGGCATCACCAGATCCGCGGCGTCCGCGCGCTGCGGCAGCAGATGAATGTCGGCCAGGCCCAGCAGGTCGCCCAGGCGATCGACCGGCTGAAGATCGAGGAAGCGGACGTTCGTCAGCTGCTCGCAACGCTTCACCAGTTCGGCGCGGCCGGCGCCGTTGGTGCAGAACACGAACTCCAGGTTGGGGTGGTCCTTCAGCAGCAGGGCCGCCTCGGCCAGCATTTCCAGCCCCTGCTTGGCGCTGATGTTCCCTGAGTAGAGCGCCACCACGGCATCGGAGCGGATGCCCAGTTCGGCGCGGTAGGGGCTGCAGCCGGCGAGCGGCTGGATGGCCGAGATGTCGGCCCAGTTGGGCAGGAAAACCAGGCGCGCATCCTCGGTGCCTTTGCTGCGCGCGCGCTCGATCATGCGTTGGGAAATGGTGGAGATGCGGTCGAAGCGGCGCATCAGGCCACGCTCGACTGCCGCGACGAAGGCGCGCAGTCGTGCGCCCTTGAGGAGCCCGAGGTCGAAGGCGGCATCCACTTCGTAATCCTGGATGTGCAGCCAGGCCTTGGCCGAGCGCAGCCGGGCGAAAGCCAGCGCCGCCGGCGTGCAGAAGAGTGGCGGCTCCGTCACCCACACCACGTCGGGCTTCCATCGCCATTGCGCGAGCAGGGCAGGCACGCTGGTCAGTGCGAAGCTCGCCAGGTGGAGCAGGCGCTTGGCTCCGCTCGCCTTGCGCGGTACCCACAGCGGCACGCGCAGTACCGTGGCGCCGCACCAGGTCTCCTTGGCGTAGCGCGAGGCGTGGTAGCCGGGCCGGACCGCCCAGTCGGGGTAATAGGGCGGCGCCGTCACCACGCGCACCTCGTGCCCGCGTGCGGTGAGCCAGGCGACCATTTCACCGGTGTACTTGCCGATGCCGGTGAGCTCGGGCGCGAAATTGATGCCGTAGACGAGCAGTTTCATGGGATCAGGCGGTCTGTGGGGCGTGCTCGCGAATGATGCGGACGAGCCTTTCAGCCACCTGATCCATCTGGAAGCGTTGTTCGAAGCATTGCAGCGCCGCGATGCGCATCGCCGCGAGTTCTTCGGGCGTGGACTTGAGCCAGCGCCGCAGCAGCGAGGTCGTGCCTTCCAGCGTGTCGGACTCGACGAAGCCTGCACGGTCCTCTGCGATTTCGCGCCAGATGTTGACCTTGTCGCTGATCAGGACCGGCCGGCTGCAGGCCAGCGCCTCCGCCACCGCGATGCCGAAGTTCTCCTGGTGGGAGGGCAGGCAGAACACTTCCGACGCGTGGAAGGCGCCCCATTTGAGATCGCCCGACAGCATGCCGGTCCAGGTGATGCGCGAGGCGATGCCGAGGGTGGCCGCACGGCTTTGCAACTGGCGCGTGAGGCCTTCGTCGCCCGGCCCGGCCATCACGAGCTGGACCTCCGGCGCTTCGGCCGCCACGCGCGCAAAGGCTTCGACCAGCAGGTCGCAGCCTTTCTTCTCGTGAATGCGGCCGAGGAACAGCAGCAGGCGTTTCTGCTTCAGTTCGGGGAAGGAGGAAAAGAAGATCTCCGATAAGGCTGCGGCATCGCGCGGCGGCGCCGAAGTGCCGTACGAACCGACCACTTCCCGGCAACGGTAGAGCCAGAAAGACTGGCGCGCGAGCAGCCGCTCTTCTTCGCAGGTGAACAGCACGGCGGACGCATCGCGCAGCACGCGGTATTCGCCCCAGGGCCAGTAGAGCCACTTCTTCAGGTGCTTGAGCGGGTAGCGGCGCTTGAACCACGGATCGAGCATGCCGTGGCTGTAGACGAAATAGGGTGTGGACGAGCCGCGCAGAGCGCGCCAGGCCGCGAAGCCGACGTACTGCCAGAGTCCGTTGACGATGACGGCGTCGTATTCGCCGGCATGGGCCTTGAGCCAGGGCGCCAGTCGAGCGTTGTAGCCGTAGCTGGAAGCCGACGGCCCGGTCGCGATCACCTTGCCGGGGAATTCGGCGACCCACTCGGCATCGGGGCTGTCCAGGCTTACCAGGTCGCCCTGATGTCCCATGGCGGCCAGCGCATCGTGAATTCTCCGCACGCCCTCGATGGGGCCTCCGCCCCGGAGATCGACGGATGGAATGAGATGAAGCAGCTTCACGGTCGCGAGGCGCGCGGCGGAAAAATCTCGAGCCTCGGGTACCGGAAAAGCAGGAGGGCGAAGGCGAAGATGATGCCGAGCAGGGCATTGGAGGTCAGCTGACCGACGGCCGACCATGCGATGACTGCGAAGCAAGTCGTCAGCCATACGAGGATAGGGTAGGGAGAGTTGGTTTTCTTTGCGATTCGCAGACTCTTGAACGTGCCCAGGCCCAGCACGACCACCTTGAGCGCGGTGAACGCGATGCCGAGCAGGCCGCCTTCGAGCAGGATGCGGCCGCCTTCGGTTTCGGCGAGTGCGAAGAGTTCGGCACTGCCCGTCCGGACGTAGGAGGCAAGGTTCGACCCGAAGCCGACGCCGCTGCCCAGCCAGGTCGCGGCTTCGTAGGCCCAGGGTTCACCGAAGAGAACGTAGAAAACGCGTTCCCAGAAATCTTCTGCTGCCGACGCCTGTTCGAAGCGTGTCTGGGTCACGCCGATGGCTTCCTGGAAGACATAGGCAAAGATGCCCGCAAATACCAACGCGATGATGGCCGCTGCCAACGCGGCGGGTTTGTTGCGCACCTTCGAGAAGACGAGTCGGCCAACCAGGTAAACCACGAACATCATGCCCGACGTGATGGTGGCCGAGCGCGAGCCGCTGACCAGGGCGCCGATGACGAAGGCCGCGAAAACCGTCAGCGCGAAAAGCTGCTGCCGCGACGTCCTCTTTCGCGCGCCCAAGATGCCGAACACGAGGGGTGCCACCATCGCCAGGTAGGTGGCATAGCCGGACGTGAAGCTGAACGTTCCGGTGGTGCGAACCACGCCGGCGATCGCGACGAAGACGCCTTCCTCGTCGCCATCGACCTGCGTATTGATGCGCGCGCCGGGCGGCGAATAGTGTTGCAGCACGGCGAGCGGCGCCAGCGCGATCATGAGACAGCCCGCCAGCAGGATGGCAGCGCGGTAGTCCGCTTCGTTCATGGCGGCGGAGGCGGCCACGGCGAACCATATGTAGAGCAGCCAGAAGCGCAATCCGATCATCAGCACCAAGGGCGAGCTTTCTCCGCCGACGAGCTGCAGCAGTCCCCACCCGAGCACCAGGCAGGACCATGCGAGCATGGCGACCGCGATCTTTTTCTGGCGCCTGAAATGACCGCCCTTCCACGCGTAAAGGACCAGGCTGAGTGCCAGCAGATCGCGCAGCAGGATCAGCGGAAGCGAGGTCGCGGACGACACCCATTTGCGCACGGCGCCTTCCAGGACGATGATCAGGAAGACGGACAGGAAAATGTACCCGGCGCGGCTGAGCGTCAAGGGCTTGGTCGATACCTGCGCATGGCGCGGGACCGCAATGGTGCTCATCTTTGCACCTCGGCGGACAGCGTTCTCACGGCGGCAACGTGCGCATCGACGCAATGCGGGTCATACCACTTGCGCGCTTCGCGGCCGACCGCATGCGCATCGATGGCCGGTGCATCCACCGCGCCGAAACCGGCGGCATAGTGCACATCGGCCCTCAGCCCGTCGCAGGTGTCGTATTTGTCCGCGAGCAGGATGGGGCAGGTGCCATGCGCGCAGTAGGCCGCAAAGACGCCGCTCTTGGACGCGCAGTCCGCAGGGTAGACCAGTGCACCGTAGCTTGCGCCGGACAGCGCGAGGCTCACCATCTCGGCCGACAGCTTGCCGTGCGCAACGACGCCTTCCTGCGCCAGGCGCTGCGACAACGAGCTGTCCTGAAACGGCGGGCCGATGTCGTGGATCTCGAGACCGTTTCGCTTGGCGCAGCGGAAGACTTCGCCGTCCGCCCATTCGTAGACCTTGACCCGGACGCTCGAACTGCCGAAGACGACCAGCCGGGCTTGTCTTTCGGTGCCGATCGACGTCGGCTCTCCCACGTTCGAGAACACCGGCAGCACGCGGTGTGGCTTGGTCTGGGATTGATCCAGCAGCCAGCGCGCAGACGCCTCCCGGTTGGTCAGCCAGAAATCGGACAGCATGAGCAACTGCTTCGCGATCCGCTTCTGGTAGCCATGGAGCCAGAACGCGGAACTCCACGGAGGGCCGGACGCGAAGAGCTCGTGAAAAATGATCCCAACGGCCTTGAACCGGCCGCGCAGACTGCGGATCCTCTCGACCAGCCACAGCGGAACACCACGCTTCTGGAAGCCGTAGCCGCTGAAGTGCAGGAGCAGAACCTCGCCCGAGAGCGACGAAGTGTCGGTCGCATCGGTCAATTCGAGCAACGGAGCCTGCAATGGGGTCCCGAGCAGCGACGCGTAGTCCCGAACGCCGCCGGTGCCGGATGGAATCAGAGTGATGGACGGGGAAGGGACGTACATGCCGGGTCGAGAAAGGACGCAAAAGCCCTCAGGATACGAGTTCTTCGCTCAGAAAGTCTTCGTAGGCCTGTGCCACACCTGTACGCAGCGCCGTCTTCGGCTGCCAGCCGAGTTGTCGAATGCGGGAAATGTCGAGCAGCTTGCGTGGCGCGCCGTCGGGCTTGCTCGCGTCGCAGCGGATCGCACCGCGATAGCCTACGACCTCGCTCACAAGCTGGGCGAGTTCCAGGATCGACAGGTCTTCCCCGGTGCCGACATTGATGTGGCTCGTCGTGACCTCGGTATGGGCTGCATAGGTTTCGCGCGGCAGATCCATCACGTGGACGCATGCGCGCGCCATGTCGTCGACATACAGGAACTCCCGCTTCGGAGAACCCGTGCCCCAGATGACCACCGATGGCGCATCTTCGAGCTTCGCTTCGTGGAAGCGCCGGATCATGGCCGGCAGCACGTGGCTGTTCTCGGGATGGTAGTTGTCGCCCGGGCCGTAAAGGTTGGTCGGCATCACGCTGCGGAAATCGCAGCCGTGCTGGCGGTTGTAGCTTTCGCAGAGCTTGATGCCGGCGATCTTGGCGATGGCATAGGGCTCGTTGGTCGGCTCCAGCTTGCCGGTCAGGAGCGCGTCCTCGGCCATGGGTTGCGGTGCGAGCCGCGGATAGATGCAACTCGAGCCCAGAAACAGCAGCTTGCTCACGCCCGTGCGCCAGGACTCGTGGATCAGGTTCGCTTCCACCATCAGGTTCGAGTAGATGAACTCGGCCGGATAGGTGTTGTTGGCATGAATGCCGCCCACTTTTGCCGCGGCGACATAGACCTCCTGCGGCTTCTCCTCGGCGAAGAAGGCGCGGACCTGCGCCTGGTCCGTCAGATCGAGCTCCGAACGGCTCCGGGTGACGATGTTGGTGTAGCCCTTTTCGAGCAGGCAGCGCACGATCGCGCTGCCGACCATGCCGCGGTGCCCCGCGACGAAAATCCGCTTATGAAACTCGTTCATGGAGATATCCGCTTCGACGCGAGGTTGAAAAAAATCAGGCCAGCTTTCTTTCCGGCTCGATGGCTTGCAAGGGTGTCTCTTCGAAGCGCACGATATCGTCTTCGCCGAGGTAGCCGCCAGTCTGGACCTCGATCACTTCCAGCACGGTCTTGCCGGCGTTCTCCAGCCTGTAGACCGCGCCGACCGGAATGTAGATCGATTCGTTCTCCTTGATCAGGAGCGCCTTGTCGTCGCACATGACTCTCGCAGTCCCCTGGACCACCACCCAGTGTTCAGCGCGATGGTGGTGCATCCGCAGCGCGAGATGCGCACCGGGCTTGACCGTAAGGCGCTTGACGGCGAAGCGCTCGCCGTCGTCGATGCTGTCGTAGCTGCCCCATGGCCGCGGTATGCGGCGATGCCGGATGGCCTGGCTGTGGCCCTGCGTCGTCAGCAGGGCGACCACGTCCTTGACCTGTTCCGCGCAGTCGCTGTGGGCAACCAGCAGTGCATCGGGCGTGTCCACCACCAGCAGGTCCTTGGTACCCAGCGCCACCACGGGGCGGTTGGGCGCATAGATGAAGGTGTTGCGCGCGCCCATGGCAAAGCCCTGGCCGCTGATCCGGTTGCCGCTGTCGTCCGCGTCGTGCAGGTCGGCGACGGCGTTCCAGCTGCCGACGTCGCTCCATCGGCCCTGGAACGGAATGACCGCGACCCGGTCGCATTTTTCGAGCACGGCATAGTCGATGCTCTGGCTGCGGCAGCGAGTGAACGCGGCGCTGTCGATGCGCAGGAAATCGCCGTCGGCTTCGACGGTCGCAGTGGCGAGCCGGCAACTCTCGAGAATGTCGGACGCGTGTTGTCCCAGCGCGGCGATCAGCACCTTGGCCTGCACCAGAAGGATGCCGGCGTTCCAGAGGTGATCGCCCGTCAGCAGCAATTGCTCGGCCTTGGCCGCCGCCGGCTTCTCGACGAATGCGGCCACGGCATGGCCCGCTTCACTGCCCAGCGCGGCATCGAGCTTCTCGCCCTGGCGGATGTAGCCGTAGGCGGTGCTGGGGAAGGTGGGCTCGACGCCGAAGGTCACGAGATAGCCGGCCAGCGCCGCCGGAACACCCTTTTGAATCGTGGCGACGAAACGGTCTGCGTCGGGGATGTGGTGATCGGCCGGTGCGAACAGCAGCAGCTCCTCCGGGTCGGCCAGAAGGGCGATCGCCGCCATGGCCGCGGCCGTGTTGCGCGCCGCCGGTTCGAGCAACTGCTTGCCGCGGACGTCCGCTGCTTCGATGCTTTCCTGAACGAGAAAGCGGTGTTCCTCTGCTGCAACGCAGGTCACTTCGGTACTGAGCCGGCGCAGTCGCTCGAGCGTCAGCACCAGGAGGCTCTTGTCGCCGATCAGCGGTACGAATTGCTTGGGCAGGGTCTTGCGCGACAGCGGCCACAAGCGCGTGCCGCTTCCGCCGCAGAGGACGATGGGCCGGATCGCACTCACTTCGAACCCTCTCCGGTGACGACGGCGCGAACCGTCTTGAACAGGATCTTGATGTCGAGCCAGAGCGACCAGTTGCTGACGTACTCCATGTCGAGCTCGACGCGTCTTGCGTAGGACAGGCGATTGCGGCCGCTGACCTGCCACAGGCCCGTGATGCCGGGGCGCACCGCGCAATAGTGTTCCCAGCCCTTGCCGTAGAGACTGCGCTGGCGCTCCATGCACGGGCGCGGGCCGACCAGGCTCATGTCGCCCTTGAGCACGTTCCAGAACTGGGGCAGCTCGTCGAGGCTCAGCTTGCGGATGATCTGGCCGATCGGCGTAATACGCGGATCCTTCTCGAGCTTCTGGAAGGTGTCCCACTCGGTGCGCGCCATGTCGTTGCGGCTCAGGAATTCATCCAGCACGTTGTCGGAGTTGTGCACCATCGAGCGGAACTTGTAGAAGCGAAACCGTTGGCCTTGCTCTCCCAGACGGTTCTGCCAGAAATGAACCGGGCGTCCCATGCTGATGCGCACGCCGAGCGCGACGAGCAGATAGAGCGGGCCGAAGAGGATGAAGAAGGTCAGCGCACCCACGATATCGATGGTGCGCTTCGCCACGCGCTCCAGGTAGCTGAGCTTGCGTGGCTGCACGTACACCGGAGGCGCGGACGGGCCGCCACCATCAGGGGTAAAGCGTCGAACCACGTTGCCGTGTGCAGTCGAGTCGGAACGAAACATTTAAAAATCCCCCGTAACGGGTGCTGCCTCAATCACTAGCGTGGCAGTGTAACGCTTTACTACTATTCGCAAGAATTTGAACACAAGATGATCACTTTGTCTTGTGAACAAAAGACGTACATCTTTCGCCAATCGGCTTGAGCTGCACCTCTGTAGTGAGGCCTTTACGCAACATTGGTGCGTTGCAGCATCATGGCTTGAAGTGTAGTCCTTTTGTATGACAATATGTTAACGCTTCTTGACGTTCGAGTGTTGTTTGCAAACGCCGTTCGGCAATCCGTGACTTAGTTGGTAAGCAGATTTTGCTGCAATGCAGCAAGCATAGGGCGTGCCGAAGGCGTGCCGAAGGAGCAAAAAAGAATTACCAAAAGCTACCGACGCCAATGTAGGAGGTTGGCTGGTCAGCGAGCGGGAGAAGGAGATGCCGGGCGGCTGGGTCAAGGGTGGCGCTGGCGCTGGCGCAGACCCTCTCATGGCACCGACCGCGTGGTCGATGCCGAAATAGTGGAGGAAGCCGAGCGGCTTCCCCCTTCCAGTGCCTACTGGCGAGCGCCGGCGTCGCGCGCAGCCTCTTCGAACGGCAGCACCATGGTGCCGAGGTCGCGGCGGGTCTCGACCAGCACCAGAGGGCCCTCGTCGATCGTGATCGCCGGCGGACGTTCGCGAGGCACATGAACAGCCCTGGGTTCTGCCGCAATCGCGGCGCGAACCTGTGCCACGCGCTCGGCGTCCGAGTTCACCCAATGCAATCCCGAGCCTTCCGCCACCTGGGCCAGTTCGTCCAGCGGGAGCTCGAAGGCGTGCACCTTCGGCAACGCGCGCGAACTCGGGGAGGCAGTTGCGACCACGATGGGCGCGGAAGGCGCAGGCGTTGCTGCAGGCCGTTCGCGTTCGGCGCGCACGGCCGGTTGTGCATCGGCTTCAACGCTGTCGGTGGCCTCGGCGGGGGCGAGCGGAAGCGCCGACGCGGACGCGGTTGCAGGTGCGTCGCCATCCTCGCGCGGGCTGCGTTCGCGGCGGTCGCGGCCGTAGCGATCGCGCGAGCGGCCCCGGCGTTCGTCGCCTTCGCGGCGGGGTGCAACGTCGCCGTTCGGCGCTTCCGGCATGCCGCCGATCTCTGCGGCATCGGCAGCGAGTGCCTGGGGCTCTACGGCGGCGGATGCTTCGACGGAGCGCGGAGCGCCGTCATTGCGTCGGTCGCGGCGGCCTTCGTTGCGCTCGCCGCGGGGCGCACGCTCTTCCCGGCCGCTTTCCCGGCCATTGCGCGGGCCGCGGTCGGCCGCAGCGCTATCCTGCGATGCCTCGCCGTTGACGTCGCGCACGCCTTCGTTCGTGCGTTCACGGCTGCCGTCGGTGTTGCGCTCGCCGCGCTCGCGGCGTTCGCCACGTCCGCGCGGTGCGCGCTCTGCCGGGGCTGTTGTCTCGTCGCCTGCGAGCACATTCGGCGCAAGCGCCTGCGCGTCGAGCTGCACGTCGGCGGCTTCGGCCGGTACTTGGCGCAGGTCGCCGTCGCGACGCTCGCTGCGGCCGCGACGCTCGCCGTCGCGCGGCGCACGCGCTTCGCGCGGCTCGCGGGCCTGGTTGTCGTTGCGCGCCTCGCCGCGAACTTCGCGGCCCTGCTGTCCTTCGCGGCGCTCGCCATCCCGGCGCTCGCCAGTGCGGCCGCCGCGGCGTTCGCCGTCGCGGCCACCACGTCCTTGTCCTTCGGCACGTCCGCCGCGGCGTTGCTCGCCGTCGCGTGCGCTTCGTGCTTCGCCGTCACGGGCGCCCCGGCCTTCGCGGCGCGGCTTGGGCGCTTCGATGGGAATGGCCACGGGTGCCGGCGCCGGTGCCGGCGAGTTGCCGAACAGGCGCTTGATCCAGCCGAAGAAACCGGCTTCGGCAGGCTCGTGTGCAGCGACCGGTGCCGCTGCGACAGGTGCGGGCGCAGCCACCGGCGGGCGCACCGCTTCGGGCTTCGGTGCCACCACCGGTGCGGGCGCATCGGGCAGCACACCCTTGATCACCGGCGTCTGCTTGTTGGTCGGCTCCTGCGAGCGCCTGGTGACAGAGGTCGGATCCTCGATCTCGTCGGCCATCTTGTAGCTGGCCTCGATGTGGTCGAGGCGCGGATCGTCGTGCTTGAGCCGCTCCAGCTTGTAGTTGGGCGTTTCCAGCGTCTTGTTGGGCACCATCAGCACGGTCACGCGCTGCTTGAGCTCGATCTTGGCGATCTCGGGGCGCTTCTCGTTGAGCAGGAAGGATGCGACTTCGACCGGCACCTGCACATGCACGGCGGCCGTGTTGTCCTTCAGGCACTCCTCCTGAATGATGCGCAGGATCTGCAGCGCACTCGATTCGGTATCGCGGATGTGGCCCGAGCCGCCGCAACGGGGGCAGGGGATCGACGAGCCTTCGGAGAGCGCGGGTTTCAGGCGCTGGCGGCTCATTTCCATCAGGCCGAACTTGCTGATCGAGCCGAACTGGACGCGCGCGCGGTCCTGGCGCAGCGCATCGCGCAGGCGGCTTTCGACTTCACGGCGGTTCTTCGACTCGTCCATGTCGATGAAGTCGATGACGATCAGGCCGCCGAGATCGCGCAGTCGCATCTGGCGGGCGACTTCGTCGGCGGCTTCGAGGTTGGTGCGGGTGGCCGTTTCCTCGATGTCGCCGCCCTTGATGGCGCGTGCCGAGTTCACGTCGACCGAGACCAGCGCTTCGGTGTGGTCGATCACGATCGCGCCGCCGCTGGGCAATTGCACCGTGCGGGCGTAGGCCGATTCGATCTGGTGTTCGATCTGGAAGCGACTGAACAGCGCCGCGTCGTCGCGATAGCGCTTCACGCGCGCGGCATGCTCCGGCATCACGTGCGCCATGAACTGCTGCGCCTGGTCGTAGATGTCGTCGGTGTCGATCAGGATGTCGCCGATGTCGTGATTGAAGTAGTCGCGGATGGCGCGAATCACCAGCGAGGATTCCTGGTAGATCAGGAAGGCGCCCTTGCCACCCTTGGCGGCGCCGTCGATGGCGGCCCACAGCTTGAGTAGGTAGTTCAGGTCCCACTGCAGTTCGGGCGCCGAGCGGCCGATGCCGGCGGTGCGCGCGATGATGCTCATGCCCTTGGGGTACTCGAGCTGGTCCATCGCCTCCTTGAGTTCGGCGCGGTCATCTCCCTCGATGCGCCGGCTGACGCCGCCGCCGCGCGGATTGTTCGGCATCAGCACGACATAGCGCCCGGCCAGCGAGATGAAGGTGGTCAGGGCTGCGCCCTTGTTGCCGCGTTCTTCTTTCTCGACCTGCACGACCAGTTCCTGGCCTTCCCTGATCGCATCCTGGATCCGGGCCTGGCTGGCCGAGACGCCTTCGGCGAAGTACTGCTTGGAGATTTCCTTGAACGGCAGGAAGCCGTGGCGGTCTTCGCCGTAGTCGACGAAGCAGGCTTCCAGCGACGGCTCGACGCGGGTCACGACGGCCTTGTAGATGTTGCCCTTGCGCTGCTCGCGCCCCTCGATTTCGATTTCGTAGTCGAGGAGCTTCTGCCCGTCGACGATGGCCAGGCGGCGTTCTTCTGCCTGCGTGGCGTTGATCAGCATCCGCTTCATGATGCGTTTCCTTTGTCTGTTCTATCGTTCTCACCGGTCCATGACGGACCTAACGATGCACGGACGACGCGTCGCGAAACGAAGGAATTGCCGCTGTGCCCCGGCTGGTGCTCGGATTGCCGCGCGGACGCAAGCAACCGTATCGAGCGTCAGCTCAATATCAGCCGGGGTGGGGGCGCGTGGATGGGCGCGAGCCCGATATGGTGTTGACTTGCTATATTTTCTATAGCACTTGGCGCAATGATGGCGCACGCTACCGACGATTCAATGCCTGAAGCCGCTGGCATCAGCCAGCGCAGGCACAGTTGAATCAGCAGCATCAACACAAGGTACTCGCTTCGATCCGCCGGCAGCTCTGGCCTGCCGGCTGGGTATTCCGTATCGGTGTTTCGTGGGCGTCGGCTTGACTTTGATGTAGCGCCCGCCGCCTTGCGCGATTGCGCGTGGCTTGCGGGCTCAACGTCTAAGCGGCATCGACCTCACAGCGCCTCCGGCAGTGCTCTAAACTTCTGATTAATCAAGCACTTACAAGACCGCGCTGGTGAAAAACATTATAGGTGCGAAGCCAAGCCCCGCGGCAGCAGAAGTTCGCTTTCTGACGGTCGATGGGGAATCTGCGGGCCAAAGACTCGACAATTTCCTGTTCCGGCAGTTGAAGGGCGTACCCAAGACGCATGTCTACCGGATCATCCGGTCGGGCGAGGTGCGCATCAACAAGGGACGCGCGCAGGCCGAGACCCGCCTGGAAGAGGGCGATGTGCTCCGGCTGCCGCCCGTGCGGGTGTCGGCGCGATCGGAAGAGGGCAGCGCGCCGCCTGCGCCCGCGCGCGAATTCCCGTTGCTGTACGAGGACGAGGCGCTGCTCGCGATCGACAAGCCGCCCGGCGTCGCGGTCCACGGCGGCAGCGGCGTGAGCTTCGGCGTGATCGAGCAACTGCGCACCGCGCGCCCTGCGGCACGTTTTCTGGAACTCGTGCATCGGCTGGATCGCGAGACTTCGGGCATTCTCCTGGTCGCCAAGAAGCGAAGCGCGCTGACGGCGCTGCAAGACCAGTTCCGCGAACGGGAAACCGGCAAGACCTATCTGGCGCTGGTCGAAGGCAACTGGCCCGCGAACAAGAAGGTGCTCGATGCGCCGCTGGCCAAGTACCTGCTGCCGAGCCAGCCGGGCTCGTCCGAGCCGGGGGAGCGGCGGGTGCGGGTGGTTGCCAAGGACCATCCCGACGCGATGCGCGCGGTGACGCTCGTGAAGGTTGTCGCGCGCGTCACCCTTCCCGCAGACGCTGCTGCGTTCTCGCTGCTCGCCGTCACGATCAAGACCGGCCGCACGCACCAGATCCGCGTCCACCTCGCTTCAAGCGGCCATGCGATCGCAGGCGACGACAAATACGGCGACTTCGAGCGCAATCGCGCGCTGCAGAAACTCGGCCTCAAGCGCATGTTCCTGCACGCCTGGCGCCTGCAGTTCACCCATCCCGCGAGCGCAGAGCGCATGGCGCTGCAGGCCGATCTGCCGCCGGAGCTGCATGCACTGATGCCGCACGCTGCACTCGAGGCGCTCGCGACCTATCCTTCAGCAAGCTCCCATGACTGACCTCCGCCCCCGCCGCTTCGACCTGATCGCCTTCGATTGGGACGGCACGCTTTACGACTCGACGCGCCTTATCGTTCGCTGCATCCAGGCCGCGGTGGTCGATGTCGGCGGCGCCAAGCCGAACGAGAACGACGCCGCATGGGTGATCGGCCTTGGCCTTGCCGAAGCGCTGGCCCGCGCCGCACCCGATGTGCCGAAAGAAAAGTACCCCGAACTCGGCGCGCGCTATCGCTACCACTATCTGCAGCACCAGGACGACCTGGTGCTCTTCGACGGCGTGCTGCCGATGCTCGACGCGCTTCACGCCCGCGGGCACAAGCTGGCCGTGGCCACCGGCAAATCGCGGCGGGGGCTGAACGAGGCACTCGCGACCGTCGCGCTGCGAGACCGTTTCGATGCCTCGCGGACTGCCGACGAAACCTTCGGCAAGCCGCATCCGCGCATGCTGCTCGAACTGATGGAAGAACTGGAGGTGCCGGCCGAGCGCACCTTGATGGTCGGTGACACCACGCACGACCTCCAGCTCGCGGTCAACGCCGGTTGCGCGAGCGTGGGCGTGAGCTACGGCGCGCACGAGCCGGACAGCTTCGACGTGCTGAATCCGCTGCATGTGGCCCACTCGGTTCCCGGTCTGACGCAATGGCTACTCGAGAACGCCTGAAAATCCGGTCATGAGCGAAAGCATTCCGCTGTGCAATGCCGCCGACCTGGCGGAGGGCGGCCGCGCCGTTGCCTTCGACGTCGTGCACGGCGGCCAGACCTGCCGGGCCTTTGCCGTTCGCTATGAAGGCCAGGCCCATGCCTACCTGAATCGCTGCAGCCACGTGGCAATGGAGCTGGATTTCCAGCCCGATCGCTTCTTCGACGACAGCGGCCAGTGGCTGCTGTGCGCGACGCACGGCGCCGTCTACAAGCCGGACACCGGCCAGTGTGCCGGCGGCCCCTGCCGAGGGGGTCTGGTGAAGATCGCGCTGAGCGAGCGTGACGGCGTAGTGCACTGGCATACTGCCTGGAACCTCCAACCTCTGGCTTTCTGAAATGACCGATTCCAACCGCACGGAACCCGAGGGTTTCGAGCCTTTCGAGCGCGCCGCGCCCCCCCGAAACATGGCCAACAACGATCCGACGCAGCAACCGAATTGGGAGCGCGCCACGCTCGAAAAGCTGGTCTTTGCTTCACTGCGCGAACAAAAGGCCACGCGCCGCTGGAAAACCTTCGTCCGCCTGAGCTGGCTTGCTTTCTTCATCTTTCTCGTATGGCTGGCCGTCTCGCGCACGACGCCTACGACCGCCAAGAGCACGGCCCATACGGCAGTGGTCGAAATCAAGGGCGAAATCGCCAATGGTGGCGATGCGAGTGCTGAATTCGTGGTCGCGGCGATGAAGACGGCCTTCGAGGACGACGGTGCCAAGGGCGTCGTGCTGCTGATCAATTCGCCGGGCGGAAGTCCGGTCCAGGCAGGCATCATCAACGACGAGATCAAGCGCCTGCGGGCCAAGCACAACAAGCCGGTTTATGCGGTGGTCGAGGAGACCTGCGCCTCGGCCGCGTACTACATCGCCGCGGCGACCGACAAGGTCTTCGTCGACAAGGCGAGCATTGTCGGAAGCATCGGCGTGCTGATGGACGGTTTCGGTTTCACCGGCCTCATGGAGAAGGTCGGCGTGGAGCGCAGGCTGTTGACGGCCGGCGAGAACAAGGGCTTCCTGGACCCCTTCAGCCCGATGAGCGACGCGCAGCGTGCCCATGCGCAAAAGATGCTCGACCAGATCCATGCGCAGTTCATCGACGTGGTCAAGAAGGGCCGCGGCGACCGCCTGAAGACCGATACGCCGGGGCTGTTCAGCGGCCTCTTCTGGAGCGGCCAGCAAGCGGTGGAACTCGGCCTGGCCGATCAGCTCGGCAATGTCGACTTCGTTGCGCGCGAGGTGATCAAAGCCGAAGAGGTGATCGACTACACGCGCCGCGACAACGTGGCCGAAAAGCTCGCCAAGAAGTTCGGCGCCGCCATCGGCGACGCCTCGGTGCGCGCGATGCGCACCGTGCCGGCGCTGCGCTGAGTCAGTCGGGGCTGGCGTAGCGCGCCGACGCGGCAAGCGCGGCGGCGAAGGCCACCACCACATAGAGCGCGGCGGTCAGCGAGCTGATCTGTGCCAGGAAGCCGATCACCGGCGGTCCGGCCATGAAACCCAGGTAGGCCGCCGCCGATACCGCGGCAATGCCGCGCGCAGGTTCCACGCCGGGCACGCGCGCCGATGCTGCAAACAGGATCGGCACCACATTGGCAAAACCTGCGCCCACGCCTGCGAACCCGATCAAGGCAAGCCAAGGCGCGTCGGCGAGCAGCACCAGCGTCATCGCGGCAGCTGCCAGGCAGGCGCTGCCGCGCAGCAGCACGGCTGGCGCGAAACGCGCCCGCATCGCATCGCCCCCAAAGCGCGCGGCAGCCATCGCCGCCGAAAAACTCGCGTACGCGAGTGCCGCCTGCTGTTGAGGGCTGCCCAGTTCCTGCTTGAGGTAGAGCACGCTCCAGTCGTAGATCGCGCCCTCGGCAATCAGGCCCAGCGCCGCCAGCACGCCGAGGATCACGAGTGCGCCGCGAGGCAGCCGGAAACCGCTGTCCGTGCCGGCGAACGCAGTGGCTTCTTTCGGCAGCATCCACTGGACAGAAAGCGCGATCGACAGGGCCATCGCCGTGGCGACGAGCGTCAGGTGCCATTGCGGCGCCATTCCGGCGGCGAGTGCCGCACTGCCGGTGACGGCGCCCGCCATGCCGCCCAGGCTGAACATGCCGTGCATGCCGCTCATCAGCGGGTGGCCGTTTCGCAGCTCGAGTTGCGCTGCTTCGGTGTTGATCGCGACATCGAACACGCTCGTGACGACGCCGAACACCGCCAGCAAGCCGAGCAGTGCGGCGTAGCTCGGCATCACCAGCAGCCCGGCGAGCAACAGCGCATAGATCGGACCGCACAGGCTGGCAGCGCCGCGTGCACCCTGGCGGCCGATCCAGCGGCTCGCTTGCGTGAGACCCAGCAAGGCGCCGACCCCTGCCGCGAGCATGGCCAGGCCGAGCTGGGCTTCGTCGACGCCGTAGTGGGCTTTCACCGTCGGAATATGGACGCCCCAGGTTGCGAAGATGAAGCCGGAGGCGAAAAACTGCGCGCGCGAAGCCCAGCGCATGCGCGAGGAAACACTCGTCATGTGCCGGACAACCTCAACGTCCGATCGCGAACACCGCGGGCGTGCGTTCGTCGGTCGGCAATGGCTTGGCGCGCCAGGTCTTTACCGTGTCGCTACGCACATTCGCAGCCGCGAGCGTGAGCCCGCGAGCCACCGCGAGGCGGGTGTTGTGTTGCAGCGTCTGCGTCAGTGCCTGCAACAGGACCGCATTGCGATAGGGCGTTTCGATGAAAAGCTGCGTCTGGCCCGTCCTGAGCGCGAGCGTCTCGAGTTCCCGGATGCGTTGCACGCGTGCTTCGGCATCCTGCGGAAGATAGCCGACGAAAGCGAAGTTCTGGCCGTTGAGTCCGCTCGCCGCGAGCGCGAGCAGGAGCGACACCGGGCCGGTGAGCGGCACGACCTCGATGCCGAGCTCGTGCGCGGCCCTTGCCACCGACGACCCCGGGTCCGCGACCGCCGGCATACCTGCCTCGCTGAGCAGGCCGACGTTCTCGCCCTTCAGCGCCGCGGCAAGAAGAGGGCGTGCGTCGAACTGGCCGGCGTGATCGCCCTTCTTGTGGACTTCGCGCGGCAGTTCCTGAATCTGCTGGGCCTGCAGCGGCGCCGCCAGCGGCGCAATGGCATCGATGCGCTTGAGATAAGCACGGGCCGATTTCGCGTTCTCGCAGATCCAGTGCGTGATGCCGGCCGCGGTCTGGAGCGTGCCGAGCGGCAGCACGTCCTGCAGCGGCGACTCTGCATCGCACCCGAAATCCAGCGGCGCCGGCACCAGGTAGAGCTTGCCCTTGCTCACAGCAGGTCGACCCCGGCGGCCCGCAGCATGTTGGCGGTGCGGATCAGCGGGAGCCCCACCAGGGCCGTCGGATCGTCATTGTCGATGGCGTCGAGCAGCGCAATGCCGAGGCCTTCGCTCTTGGCGCTTCCCGCGCAGTCATAGGGCTGCTCCGCGCGCAGGTAGGTTTCGATCGCCGCGTCGCTGAGCTGGCGAAATACGACGCGCACAGGGGCGAGATCGCGCTGTTCGAAACCCGTCGCCTGGCAGACCACCGCGACGGCGGTTTGAAACACCAGCGTCTGGCCCTGCATGCGGCGCAGTTGAGCGGTGGCTCGCTCATGGTCTCCGGGTTTGCCCAGCGGCTCCCCGGCCAGATCGGCCACCTGGTCGGAGCCGATCACCACGGCCTCGGGAAAACGGCGAGCGACCGCCATCGCCTTTTCGAGCGCGAGCCTTTCTGCCAGCGCCCGGGGCGTTTCGCCGGGCAGCGGCGTTTCGTCGACATGGGGCGCTTCAATATCGAAGGGCAGGCGCAAGCGCGTCAGGAGTTCGCGGCGATAGCGCGAAGTCGAAGCAAGGATCACAGTACGTTGCATGGGCCATGATTGTGCGTGAGCGGTTTAGACTGATGCCGATGACCAGAGAATTTGCCCCAGGCCGGCTCGATGTGAACAGCTTCGCCGAGGCGGCCGCCTCCTTGTCGGGGAACGATCCCGTCCCGAGCTACGAGCGCCTGAGCGCCGAACTGGCCGCCCCGGCTGCCGATGCGAGGGTGGTCTGGGACGCTGCGGGAGCCAGCCGCGCCGGCTCCGGCGGCACACCGGTGCCGTGGCTGCATTTGCGGGCGCAGACGCTGGTGCCCTTTGTCTGCCAGCGCTGCCTGGCGCCGGTCGAGGTCGAACTGAAGGTCGATCGCTGGTTTCGCTTTGCAGCGGACGAGGCGACCGCCGCAGCCGAAGACGAGGAGTCCGAGGAAGATGTACTGGTCTCCAGCCGCGATTTCGACCTGCGCGCCTTGATCGAGGACGAACTGTTGATGGAAATCCCGGTCACGCCGCGTCACGAAAGCTGTCCCGAACCGGTCAAGCTGTCGGCCGCGGATCCCGATTTCGAAACGGCGCAGGCCGAGCGCCCGAATCCGTTTGCGGTACTCGGCAGCTTGCGCTCGCGCAAGCCGGAATAGGCGCCGTATGCCAACACTGGCGCCGGCAGCAAAGGTTGGGCTATAATCATGGGCTTCGCGCGCGCCGCCGTTGATGTCAAAGTACCGACAAGAGTAACAACGCCGCCCCGTGTGCCTGTCCACTCACCCGAATATTTTCAGGAGCCAGCATGGCCGTCCAGCAAAACAAGAAGTCGCCGTCCAAGCGCGGCATGCACCGTTCCCACAATGCGCTTGGCGTGCCCGGCATCGCCGTCGAACCGACCACCGGCGAAACTCATCTGCGCCACCACATCAGCCCGAATGGCTTTTATCGCGGTCGCAAGGTGCTCAAGACCAAGTCTGAAGCCTGATTTCCAATTTCAAGGCCAAGGCCCGAAGCTACTTTTGCTGTAGCGTCGGGCCTTTGTTTTGATGGCCACGCCACCCGAATTCCCCTCTGCACGTCCAGTGATCACGCTTGCCGTCGATTGCATGGGCGGCGATCACGGACCACGCGTCACGCTGGCAGCCTGTCGTTCGTTTCTCGAGCGTCATGCCGAAGCGTCGCTGCTGCTGGTCGGCGCGCCGGCAGCCCTGGCCGGCTTTTCGCATCCCCGTGCCACAATCATCGCCGCCAGCGAAGTGGTCGGCATGGACGATCCGATCGAGGTGGCGCTGCGCAGGAAAAAAGACTCGTCGATGCGCGTTGCGATCCAGCAGGTGAAGGACGGCGCTGCGCAGGCTGCCATCTCGGCCGGCAATACAGGCGCGTTGATGGCCATCGCGCGCTACTTGCTCAAGACACTCGACGGAATCGATCGCCCCGCAATCGCCCCTCAATTGCCCAACAGCAAGGGCGGTGCGACCACGGTTCTTGATTTGGGCGCCAATGTGGACTGCGATGCCGAAGACCTGCTGCAATTCGCTGTGCTCGGCTCCGCGCTGGTGTCTGCGTTGACCGGTAACGAGTCGCCCTCCGTCGGATTGCTCAACGTGGGCGAGGAAGCAATCAAAGGCAGCGAAACCATCAAAAAGGCGAGTCAACTGCTTCGAAAAGCTGCTAATTCTCAGGATCTTAATTTCTACGGCAACGTAGAGGGGAACGATATTTTTAAGGGCACGACCGACATCGTTGTGTGTGACGGTTTTGTCGGGAATGTCACATTGAAGGCGACCGAGGGGGTTGCTTCGATGATTGTCGACTTTCTTCGGATCGAGTATTCCAGCGGCATTTTCAGCAAAATCGCAGCTATCGTCTCCTATCCGGTTCTAAAAGCTCTGAAGCGCAGGCTTGATCACCGTCGTTACAACGGTGCTGCGCTGCTCGGGCTGCGCGGCTTGGTCTTCAAGAGCCATGGCTCGGCCGACGAAGTGGCTTTCGGGCATGCACTCGATCGCGCTTATGATGCCGCTCGCAACAACCTGCTCGATCGCGTGCGGGCCCGCATCGCCCACGCCGCGCCTCTGCTCGCACGGCGGCAACCGGCGGCGCCGGTCGACACGGCGGCGCTCCACGTTTGATGACTCCTTTTTCCCGCATCACCGGCACTGGCAGCTACCTGCCGCCGCGCCGAGTGACCAACGACGACCTCGCGCGCGAACTGGCCACGCGCGGCATCGAGACCTCTGATCAATGGATCATCGAGCGCACCGGCATTCACGCGCGGCACTTTGCCGCGCCCGAAGTCGCAAGCAGCGATCTGGGGCTTGAAGCCGCAAAAAGCGCGTTGGAGGCTGCCGGCCGCAGTGCCGGCGACGTCGACCTGATCATCGTCGCGACCTCGACGCCGGACATGGTGTTTCCGTCGTCGGCGGCCATTCTCCAGAACAAGCTGGGCATCGCCGGTTGCGCCGCCTTCGACGTGCAGGCGGTCTGCAGCGGCTTTGTCTACGCACTGACGGTGGCCGACGCAATGATCCGCACGGGATCCGCCAAGTGCGCGCTTGTCGTCGGGGCCGAAGTGTTTTCGCGCATCCTCGACTTCAACGACCGCACCACTTGCGTGCTGTTCGGTGACGGCGCCGGCGCCGTGGTGCTCGAAGCCAGCGACGAGCCCGGGATCCTCGCCAGCGACCTGCATGCCGACGGCAAGCATGTCGGCATTCTTTGCGTGCCGGGCCACGTCTCGGGCGGCAACGTGCTGGGCACGCCGCTGCTTCACATGGACGGGCAGGCCGTCTTCAAGCTCGCCGTTCGCGTGCTGGAAGAAGCTGCGCGCACCACCTTGCAAAAGGCGGGCAAGACGGACGCCGACATCGATTGGCTGATTCCCCACCAGGCCAACATCCGCATCATGGAAGGCACGGCGCGAAAGCTGAAGCTGCCGCTCGAGAAGCTGATCGTGACAGTCAATGAACACGGCAACACCTCGGCCGCCTCCATCCCCTTGGCGCTGGACGTGGCGGTGCGCACGGGCAAGGTCAAGAAGGGCGATACGGTGATGCTCGAAGGCGTTGGCGGCGGGTTCACCTGGGGCGCGGTACTGTTGAATATGTAGTGTGTGCGGTGCCCCGCAGAGGGCAGCGGCGCGCGATCGGAGACGCAAAACAATGACATCCTTCGCTTTCGTATTTCCTGGCCAGGGCTCGCAGGCGGTCGGCATGCTCGACGCGTGGGGCGACCATCCGGCCGTGGCCGAGACGCTTCGCGAGGCGTCCGATGCGCTGGACGAAGACGTTCGGCATCTGATCCAGCAAGGCCCCAAGGAAACGCTCGCTCTCACCACGAATACGCAACCCGTGATGCTGGTTGCCGGCATCGCCGCCTGGCGGGCCTGGTTGGCAGAAGGCGGCGCCAAGCCGTCGATCGTGGCAGGCCATTCGCTGGGCGAGTATTCCGCCTTGGTCGCTGCCGGCGTCTTGACGCTGGCGCAGGCAGCGCCGCTGGTGCGTTTCCGTGCCCAGGCCATGCAGCAGGCCGTGCCTGTCGGCACGGGCGCGATGGCGGCGATCCTCGGCATGGATGCTGCCAAGGTGAAGGCCGGATGCGCCGAGGCGACGGCTTCCTTCGGCGCGGCCAGCGTCGAGATCGTCGAAGCGGTGAACTTCAACGATCCGATGCAGACGGTGATCGCAGGCAGCAAGGCTGCCGTCGACAAGGCCTGCGAACTGCTGAAGGCCCAGGGCGCCAAGCGGGCGCTGCCATTGCCGGTGTCGGCACCTTTCCATTCCAGCCTGATGAAGCCGGCGGCAGAAGCGCTGCGCGATCGGCTGGCGTCGGTCGGCCTGGCGCCGCCGCAGATCCCGGTTCTCAACAACATCGACGTGGCCATCGAAACCGACCCTGACCGCATCCGCGACGCCCTGGTGCGGCAGGCTGCCGGACCCGTGCGTTGGGTCGAGGGCGTGCTGGCCTTGAAGGCACGCGGCGTCGAGATCGTCGTCGAGTGCGGTCCCGGCAGGGTGTTGGCAGGGATGGCCAAACGCATTGCGCCGGAACTTGGCGCAGGCTCGGTGTACGACCCGGCAACGCTGGCGCAAACACGACAACTGCTCGGCGGCTGAGCGCCGGGCCTGGACACCGTTCCTTTATGAGTACTCCCAAATTCGAAGGCCAGATCGCGCTGGTCACCGGCGCTTCGCGCGGCATCGGCTCGGCGATCGCGCTCGAACTGGCCCAGCGCGGGCTCACGGTCATAGGCACCGGCACCACCGAAGACGGCGCCAACAAGATCACTTCCGCACTCGGCGCCCACGGCGGGCGGGGCTGTGCGCTCGACGTCAACGATGGGCCGGCGGTCGAAGCGCTGATCGACCAGATCGTCAAGGCCTATGGCGCAATTCATGTACTGGTCAACAACGCCGGCATCACCCGCGACATGCTCGCCATGCGCCTCAAGGACGATGATTGGGATGCGGTGCTCGACACCAATCTCAACGCCGTCTTCCGCCTTTCGCGCGCGGTGATCCGCCCGATGATGAAGCAACGCTACGGCCGCATCATCAGCATCACCAGCGTCGTGGGTGCCGCCGGCAATGCCGGCCAGGCCAACTATGCAGCCGCCAAGGCCGGCGTTGCGGGCATGACGCGCGCGCTGGCGCGCGAGCTTGGAAGCCGCAACATCACCGTCAACTGCGTGGCGCCAGGCTTCATCGAAACCGACATGACGGCCAGCTTGCCCGAAGCCCAGCAGCAGGCGCTGCTGTCGCAGATCCCGCTCGGCCATCTGGGCAAGCCGGCCGACATTGCGCATGCCGTCGCCTATCTGGCGTCGCCCCAGGCGGCTTACGTGACAGGGCAGGAATTGCACGTCAACGGCGGCATGCACATGTAAGCGCACGGGCGCGCAATTCTTTTTGCCGAAGCGCTTGAGGCAAATGCCACAATGCGGCCGGCTAAAATCCACCGATTACCTACAACCCTCAGAGGGAACCAAATGAGCGATATCGAAGCACGTGTCAAGAAAATCATTGCCGAACAACTCGGCGTTGAAGAGTCCCAGGTCACCAATGAAAAGGCTTTCGTGGCAGACCTCGGTGCTGACTCGCTCGACACGGTCGAACTTGTGATGGCACTCGAAGACGAATTCGGCATCGAGATCCCGGACGAAGACGCCGAGAAGATCACGACCGTTCAGAACGCCGTCGACTACGCCACCAAGAATCAAAAGGCCTGATATCGGCCACGCTGAGTCGCCGTTCCGGCCTCAGCGCTTCCAGAAAGGTTTGCCGGCATGACCAAACGCCGCGTCGTCGTGACCGGACTCGGTTGCATTGCCCCCGTCGGAAACACCGTTACCGAGTCCTGGGCCAATCTGCTGGCCGGGAAATCGGGCATCGACACCATCACCAAGTTCGATGTGAGCGCCTTCGCCTGCAAGTTCGCAGGCGAGGTCAAGGGCTTCGACATCACGCAATACATCCCCGAGAAGGAGGCGCGTCACATGGACCGCTTCATCCACCTCGGGCTTGCGGCCGCGATGCAAGCGGTGCAGGACAGCGGTCTGGCGACCGGTGAGGCGCTGCCTTACGAAGAGGCCGTTCGCATCGGCTGCAACATCGGCTCGGGCATCGGGGGACTCCCCATGATCGAGGCGACGCATGCCGAGTTGACTAATCGCGGTCCGCGCCGCGTATCGCCGTTCTTCGTGCCGGCGTCGATCATCAACATGATTTCGGGCCACGTGTCGATCAAGTACGGCTTCAAGGGCCCGAACATTGCGATCGTGACCGCGTGCACCACCGGCTTGCATGCGATCGGTACCTCCGCCCGCATGATCGAGTATGGCGATGCCGATGTGATGATCGCCGGCGGCTCGGAATCCACGGTGTCGCCGCTCGGCATGGGCGGATTCGCCGCGGCGCGCGCGCTGTCGACGCGCAATGACGATCCGGCCACCGCGTCCCGTCCGTGGGACCGCGACCGCGATGGTTTCGTGCTCGGCGAGGGTGCCGGCGTGATGGTGCTCGAGGAATACGAGCATGCCAAGGCGCGCGGCGCCAAGATCTACGCCGAAGTGTCCGGTTTCGGCATGAGCGCCGATGCGTTCCACATGACTGCACCCGACGTCGACGGCCCGCGCCGCTCGATGGACATGGCGTTGAAGAACGCCGGTGTCAATGCCGATCAGGTTCAGTACCTGAATGCACATGGCACGTCGACGCAGATCGGCGATATCAACGAAACCAACGCGATCAAGAATGCGTTCGGCGCACACGCCAAGAAGTTGGTGGTGAACTCGACGAAGTCGATGACCGGCCATTTGCTGGGCGGCGCCGGCGGCATCGAGTCGGTGTTCACCGTGCTGGCAGTGCATCAGCAGAAGAGCCCGCCGACGATCAACATCTTCAACCAGGATCCGGATTGCGATCTCGACTATTGCGCGAACGAGGCGCGCGATCTCAAGATCGACGTCGCGGTCAAGAACAACTTCGGTTTTGGCGGCACCAACGGCACGCTGGTGTTCAAACGCGTTTGATCCTTCTTGCCCCATGCATGGCGCCCCCTCGGTGAGCTATCCGGTGGGCCGTTCGCGCAATGCGGAGCGACTTCTCCTGATCGTCTGGGCCTGCGGCGGGTTCTGCGCGGTCGCAGCGTTCTATCCGTTCGACAGGGCGGACTGGCGCACCGGGCTGCTGGCGCTGGGCGTCGTCGGGGCCGGCATCGGTGCGTGGCGCAGCACCCTGCGGCGCGCCGTGCCCGCGCAATTGAGCTTCGACGGCCAGCACTGGTCACTCGCGGGCCCGGGCTCCCGGGGGGTGCAAGCGGCCGAGGCGAAGATCGCTTTCGACTTTCAGTCCTCGCTGCTGGTGCGCCTGGTCGAATCGCGCCGGACGCAGCGCTGGGTATGGCTCGATCGGCGCGCCATGCCGGAACGCTGGCAGGATTTGCGCCGTGCGGTATATTCGCGCGCCCCGCTGGCTGAGCCGGTCGACGGCCCCCGGCAATCGGCGCCAGCCCGCGTGCATCCTCCTTTTCAATGACAGCCTCTCCACCGCCCGTGCCACCCGACACCGGCTTGACCGACGCGCGTCCCGCGGAGGTGAGGCCCGGAGAGGTCGATTTCCAACTAGTCCAGCGCACCGTCGCCGGCGACCAGAAGGCCTTCGAACTGCTCGTCATCAAGTACCAGCGCCGGATCGAGCGCCTCATCGGCCGGATGGTGCGCGACGTGAATCTGGTCGAAGACATCGCCCAGGAGACCTTCATCCGCGCCTATCGCGCCCTGCATCAGTTTCGCGGCGAGGCACAGTTCTACACCTGGCTCTACCGCATCGCGGTCAATACCGCCAAGAAGGCGCTGGTGGACATGAAGCGCGATCCGACCATTTCCGAGAGCGCCCTGCGTTCGTCTTCTGACGACGATGATGAAACTTACCGGCCCGGAAACGAACCAATCAGCGACGAGACGCCCGAATCGGTGATGGCCGCCAACGAAATCGCGGCCGCCGTCGAGGCCGCCATGGAAGCGCTGCCTGCCGAGTTGCGACAGGCGGTGACCCTGCGCGAGATCGACGGCATGAGCTACGAAGAGATCGCCGAGGTGATGAATTGCCCGATCGGCACCGTGCGATCGCGAATTTTCCGGGCGCGCGAAGCTATTTCGGTAAGAGTCAAGCCGCTGCTGGACAACCAGTCGGGCAAGCGTTGGTAAGCAGGTGAATGAAATGAAGCACACGAGCACAGTCCACGAGCAGGTTTCCGCACTCGCCGATGGGCATTTGCGAGACGACGAATTCGCGCAGATGATCGACAAGGTCTGCACCGACGACGAATTGCGCGCGACCTGGCACACCTACCATCTGGTCGGCGACGTGCTGCGTTCGGGTGCGCATTCCGCTTGCAGCGACACGCCATCGTTCCTGTCGCGACTGCAGCAGCGGCTGGCAGTCGAACCGACCGCGCCCCTGCGGGTCCTCGAGGTGGCCAAGCCCTTCGTGCACCATGTCGAAGCGGCCAACGAGCCGGTGTTCCGATGGAAGCTCGTGGCCGGTGCCGCATCGCTGGCGGCCGCGGCCGCCATCGGGTGGAACTGGATCGGTGGCACCGGCCCTCAGCAGACCGGCGCGCAGCTGGCGCAACAACAAACTTCGAGTTCGGTCCTTGCCGCTGCTTCGAACACGTCGCCGCAGGCTCCTTCCGCGCTCGCTCCGATGCGGGTCGTGGTCGGCAACGGCAGCCCGCAGGTCATGCTGCGCGATCCGCGGCTGGACCAGTTGCTCGAGGCCCACCAGCAAGCCGGCGGTGCATCGCAGATGCCTTCCGGCTTCTTGCGCAATGCCACTTTCGACGGCCCGTCGCGTTGATCATGCGTGCGCAGCCCCTGCAATGACCGTACCGATGCAGATTCCCGCTCGTGGTGCTGTGGTTCTCGTTGCTGCGCTGTGCATGGCGCAGGCCGTGGTGGCCCAGAACCGGATGCCCTCGCCCTCAGTGAAGAGTCCGATCAGCGCCGCCGGCGGCGAGACGCCGACCTTGAGCGTGGTCGAGTGGCTGCAACGCATGCATACGGCTTCGAGGCAGCGTTCCTATGCGGGCACCTTCGTCGTTTCGGCCGCCACCGGCAACCTGTCGAGCGCCCGCATCTGGCATGTCTGCGAGGGCGATCTCCAACTGGAGCGCATCGAAGCCCTGTCGGGCCCGCAGCGTTCGACTTTCAGGCGCAACGACCAGGTGATGACCTTCCTGCCCGAGGCAAAGGTCGTGAAGAGCGAAAAGCGCGAGAACCTCGAGCTGTTCCCCAATCTGCTGGGCACGCCCGATTCCTCCATCGGCGATTTCTACAGTGCGCGTGTGCTGGGCAAGGACCGTGTCGCCGGCTTCGATGCCGATGTGGTGCAACTGGAGCCGCGTGACGGGTTGCGTTTCGGCTACCGCGTCTGGAGCGAGCGGCGCTCGGGCCTGGTTGTGAAGCTGCAGACCATCGACGGCGACAGCCGCGTGATCGAGCAGTCCGCATTTTCCGAGCTTCAGCTCGATGCGCCGGTCAAGGCGCAGGTTCTTGCGCAGATGATGAGCAGCACCGCGGGCTATCGCATCGAAAAATCCGAGCTCGAGCGCACCACCGCACCGAAAGAGGGCTGGTCGCTGCGCGCGCCGATCGCCGGTTTCAAGCCCGTCAGTTGCTACCGGCGTCCGATGGGGGGCGCGGAAAGCGTCGCGCGCGGGCACACGATGCAATGGACATTCTCGGACGGCCTCGCGTCGGTCTCGCTGTTCGTCGAACCCTACGACGCGCAGCGCCAGCCCCGGGAAGTCCTGCTCGCGCTGGGTGCCACCTACACGCTGACACGCCGGCTGGTGGACAAGGATGGCGACTGGTGGCTGACCGCTGTCGGCGAAGTGCCGCCGCAAACGCTCGACGCGTTTGCGCAGAGTCTTGTTCGGGCGCGTTGAGTCGCCATATCGATCGTTGTTTCAGGTCTCTCATGCGAAGGAAGCTGATGATGTTCAAAACCGAGGGGAACAAAATCCGTTCATTCCTGGTGGCCGGCGCGTTCGCGCTGGTTTCGAGCGCAGCGCTGCTGCCCCCCACGCCCGCCCATGCGCAAGCGCGTGTTCTTCCGGACTTCACCGACCTGGTGGACCAGGTCGGGCCTTCGGTGGTCAATATCCGAACCGTCGAGAAGGTGACGCAGCGCAGCGGAAGCGGCGAGATGGACGAGGAGATGCAGGAGTTCTTCCGCCGCTTCTTCGGCCAGCCGATGCCCAACATTCCGCGCCAGGGGCCGCGTCCGAACCGGCCCCAACAACCTCAGGAAGAGGAGCGCCCGCGCGGCGTGGGTTCCGGATTCATCCTGACCGCCGACGGCTTCGTCATGACCAACGCGCATGTCGTCGACGGCGCATCCGAGGTTCTGGTGACGCTCGTCGACAAGCGCGAGTTCAAAGCCAAGCTGATCGGCGCCGACAAGCGCACCGACGTCGCGGTCGTGAAGATCGAGGCGACCGGCCTGCCGGCGGTCAAGGTCGGCGATATCTCCAAGCTGCGTGTCGGCGAATGGGTGATGGCGATCGGTTCGCCCTTCGGCCTGGAAAACACCGTGACGGCAGGCATCGTGAGCGCGAAGCAGCGCGACACCGGCGACTACCTGCCCTTCATCCAGACGGACGTTGCCATCAACCCCGGCAACTCCGGCGGGCCGCTGATCAACATGCGCGGTGAAGTGGTCGGCATCAACAGCCAGATCTACTCGCGTTCGGGCGGCTTCATGGGCATCTCGTTCTCGATCCCGATCGACGAGGCGATGCGCGTGAGCGAACAGCTGCGCACGTCGGGTCGCGTTTCGCGAGGGCGCATCGGCGTGCAGATCGACCAGGTCACGAAGGACGTGGCCGAATCGATCGGCCTGGGCAAGGCGCAGGGCGCGCTGGTGCGGGGCGTCGAGGCCGGCTCGCCGGGCGAGAAGGCAGGCGTCGAGCCGGGCGACATCATCACCAAGTTCGACGGCAAGGCCATCGAGAAGCCCAGCGATTTGCCGCGCCTGGTTGGCAATACCAAACCGGGCACCAAGAGTTCGCTCACCGTGTTCCGTCGCGGCAGTTCGCGCGACCTGTCCGTGACGATCGCAGAGATCGAGCCCGACAAGCCTGCCTCGCGCACCGCCGAGAAGGAAGAGCCTGCAGCCAAGCCGTCGGCATCGGCTGCCGCCAAATCGATGGGACTCGCCGTCAGCGATCTCACCGAGGCGCAGAAAAAGGAACTCAAGCTGAAGGGCGGCGTGAAGATCGATGCGGCCACCGACGCGGCCACCCGGGCCGGCCTGCGCGAAGGAGACATCGTGCTGGCGGTCAACAACATCGAGGTTGCCAATTCGAAGGAGTTCGATGCTGCCCTGGTGAAGGCGGACAAGACCAAGCCCGTCAGCGTGCTTTTCCGCCGCGGCGACTGGGCGCAATATGCCTTGATCCGGTCTTCACGCTGATCTGGCGGCTGGCGTCAAGTGGCCCCACCCGGCAGTCGGGTTTGGGGCCTTTTTTCGGCCGCTTTCGCATTCTGGCAACCCTGGATCAAAAAATTTTTTGGCACTCGCGAGACCTTAAATTGGTTGGCACACACTAACTTAAGAGGGAGCTATGGATGATTTTCGGTAGAATAGGCCCTCGCCGGCTGCTGGTCAGCGCATAAGCGATGAAGGCATCTTCACGATGCGAGATTCCAGTCCGCCGTCCACCGCTGCTCCACAGATCGCCCACAAGTTGTTAAGTGATCGGTCCACCGATCCTGTTGATAAGTTGTTTATAAGTTCCATGTTGCTGACCTGCAACGACCGTTCCGGGGCCTTGGTCCGGCTGTACGCGCCCCCCTTTTTGCCTACAATGAAGTTCCAACTACTGCAGTTGCCATTGCTTGTTGGTTCAGGGCGCGTCTCTTGCGGACGCGCCCTTTTTTCTTGCCTGTCGCCTTCTGCGCACGAGCCAATTCAAGTACTTAAGCGTTCCCGTTGATGAATCACATCAGAAATTTTTCGATCATCGCGCACATCGATCATGGCAAGTCGACGCTCGCGGACCGCTTGATCCAACGTTGCGGCGGCCTCGCAGACCGCGAGATGGAAGCGCAAGTGCTCGACTCGATGGATATCGAGAAAGAGCGTGGGATAACCATCAAGGCGCAGACCGCTGCGCTGCACTACAAGGCACGCGATGGACAGGTCTACAACCTCAATCTGATCGACACGCCGGGCCATGTCGACTTCTCTTATGAAGTGAGTCGCTCGCTCTCTGCATGCGAAGGTGCGCTGCTCGTCGTCGATGCGAGCCAAGGTGTCGAAGCGCAGACGGTGGCCAACTGCTACACCGCGCTCGACCTCGGCGTCGAGGTGGTGCCGGTGCTCAACAAGATGGATCTGCCGCAGGCCGATCCGGAGAACGCGAAATCCGAGATCGAAGATGTGATCGGCATCGACGCGAGCGATGCCATCCCATGCTCGGCGAAGACCGGCATGGGCATCGACGAGATTCTCGAAGCGATCGTGGCCAAGGTGCCCGCGCCGCGCGGCAACCCCGATGCGGCGTTGCGCGCGATGATCGTCGACAGCTGGTTCGACGCCTACGTCGGCGTCGTGATGCTGGTGCGTGTGGTCGATGGCCGCCTCGCGAAGGGCGAGCGCATCAAGATGATGGCGTCGGGCGCGACCTACAACGCCGACAGCCTCGGCGTGTTCACCCCGGCGATCGAAGTGCGCCAGTCGCTCGAAGCGGGCGAGGTGGGCTTCATCATTGCCGGCATCAAGGAACTGCAGGCCGCGAAGGTGGGCGACACGGTCACGCTGATCAAGGCCGGCACGGGCGGCGCAGCTGCAACTGCGACCGAAGCCTTGCCCGGCTTCAAGGAAATCCAGCCGCAGGTGTTCGCCGGCCTCTATCCGACGGAGGCGAGCGAGTACGACTCGCTGCGCGACGCGCTGGAGAAGCTCAAGCTCAACGATTCGTCGCTGCACTACGAACCGGAAGTCTCCCAGGCGCTCGGCTTCGGCTTCCGCTGCGGCTTTCTCGGCCTGCTGCACATGGAGATCGTGCAGGAGCGGCTGGAGCGCGAATTCGACCAGGACCTGATCACGACCGCGCCCAGCGTGGTCTACCAGGTCATGAAGAACGACGGCGAAGTGCTGATGGTGGAGAACCCGTCCAAGATGCCCGACGTCGGAAAGATGTCGGAGATCCGCGAGCCGATCGTCACCGTCCATCTCTACATGCCGCAGGAATACGTCGGCGCCGTGATGACGCTCGCCAACCAGAAGCGCGGCGTCCAGATGAACATGGCCTACCACGGCCGCCAGGTCATGCTGACCTACGAGATGCCGCTCGGTGAGATCGTGCTGGACTTCTTCGACAAGCTGAAATCGGTCAGCCGCGGTTATGCGTCGATGGACTACGAGTTCAAGGAATACCGCGCCTCCGACGTCGTGAAGGTCGACATCCTGCTCAACGGCGACAAGGTCGACGCGCTGTCGATCATCGTGCACCGCAGCCAGAGCCAGTACCGCGGCCGGGCGGTCGTCGCCAAGATGCGCGAGATCATCAGCCGCCAGATGTTCGACGTCGCGATCCAGGCGGCCATCGGGGTCAACATCATCGCGCGTGAGACAATCAAGGCGCTGCGCAAGAACGTGCTCGCCAAGTGCTACGGCGGCGATATCACCCGCAAGAAGAAGCTGCTCGAGAAGCAGAAGGCGGGCAAGAAAAGAATGAAGCAGATCGGCTCGGTCGAGGTCCCGCAAGAGGCCTTCCTCGCCATCCTGCAAGTCGAAGACTAAGAAGAATGGCATTCCTCACCTCCCTGATCCTCGCGGCCTTTGTCGGCTATATCGGTGCATGGTATTTCGGCGCGGTCGAAGGCAACTTCGCGCTGCTGCTGTTCCTGGCCACGGTCGTCACCGGTGCCTATTGGCTGGCTGAGCGCTTCTACTTCCTGCCGAAGCGCCGCCGGGCGGCCGACGCGCTCGATGCCTCCCTGGCCCAGCGGCGCGAAGAACTGGCCCGCCAGGGCATCACGCAGGTCGACACGGTGGACGTCAAGGCGCGCGAGCGCCTCGTCATGCAGCCGTGGTGGCTCGACTGGACCGCGGGTTTGTTCCCGGTGATCCTGATCGTGTTCCTGCTGCGCTCCTTCCTGTTCGAGCCCTTCAAGATTCCCTCCGGCTCCATGATGCCGACGCTGCTCACCGGCGACCTGATCCTGGTGAACAAGTTCACCTACGGCCTGCGTCTGCCGGTCATCAACACCAAGATCACGGACGGCACGCCGCCCGCGCGCGGCGACGTGATGGTGTTCCGCTACCCGCCCAAGCCGAGCATGGACTACATCAAGCGCGTGGTCGGCGTGCCCGGCGACGAGGTGGCCTACCTCAACAAGAAGCTCACCATCAACGGCCAGCCGGTCAGCAAGGTGGCGGTGCCCGAGTACTTCGACGAGGAAGCGATGCGCTACCTTAAGCAGTACTCCGAGAAGCTGGGCGACAAGGAGCACAAGCTGCTCAACGACGACAGCCGGCGCGCGGGACTGTCCGAGGCCGAGATCATGGCGTTCCCGAATCAGGAAAATTGCCGCTACAGTGTCGAGGGCGTGGTGTGCAAGGTGCCTGAGGGGCAGTACTTCATGATGGGCGACAACCGGGACAATTCGCTCGATTCCCGTTACTGGGGTTTCGTTCCGGACAAGAACATCGTGGGCAAGGCCTTCTTCGTCTGGATGAATTTCGGCAACCTCAAGCGCATCGGCGCATTCCAATAAGCATTCGAACGTTCATTCGAGGGAAGAGGGCATGAGAGCAAGTCAAAGCAAGCAGAAACAACGCGGCATCTCGTTCATCGGCCTGCTGTTCGTGGCCATCGTGCTGGCCTGCGTCGGCGTCGTCGTGGCACAGGTGATTCCGACCTTGATCGAGTACCAGGCGATCACGAAGGCGGCCAACAAGGCCACGGAGGGATCGACGGTGCCCGAAGTCCGGTCCATCTTCGATCGCGCCCAGGCCATCGACGACTTCCAATCGGTCAGCGGCAAGGACCTCGACGTGAAGAAGGTCGGCGACAAGGTGGTGGTGTCCTTCGCCTATCAACGTGAAATCCATCTCTTCGGCCCTGCCTTTCTTACGCTCAAGTACACAGGCCAGTCGCGCTGAGATGCGAATCCCCCGGATAGCGTCTTGCCTGTTGCCGGCGATCCGGCCGTGACCGACAGCGGTCTCGCGGCGCTGCAGGCGCGCATCCAGCATTCGTTTTCCGACGCGCGGCTTCTTCAACTCGCGCTGACGCACCGCAGCTTTTCGGCCGACCACAACGAGCGGCTCGAGTTCCTGGGCGATTCGGTGCTCAATCTTGCCGTTTCCCATCTGCTCTACGAGCGGCTTGCGCAGCTGCCGGAAGGCGATCTCTCTCGCGTGCGGGCCAATCTGGTCAAGCAGGACACCCTGCACCAGCTCGCGCTCAAGCTCGCGTTGTCTCCGCTGCTGCGCCTCGGCGAGGGCGAGGCGCGTTCGGGCGGCCCCAACCGTCCCTCGATCCTGGCCGATGCGCTCGAGGCGCTGATCGGCGCCGTCTACCTCGATGCCGGCTATGGTCCGGCGCAGGCGCTGGTGCGCCGCCTCTACGAATCGGTGGCGATCACCCCGCGCATGGACGCCGTGGCCAAGGATCCGAAGACCGAATTGCAGGAATGGCTGCAGGGTCACAAAATGAAGCTGCCGGCCTATCGCGTGGTGGGAACGCTGGGTGCGGCGCACAAGCAAACTTTCGATGTCGAATGCGAGGTTCCCGAGCTGGGTCTCGTTGAACGCGGCATCGGCGGCTCGCGCCGCGCCGGTGAACAGGCCGCCGCGGCGGCCATGTTGATCCGGCTCAAGGCGCGCGGCGCGAAGGCATCCTCATGAACGACGCAATCGACCCGATCCCGACGACGCCCGAATCTCCCCGGCACTGCGGCCTGGTGGCCATCGTCGGCAAACCCAACGTCGGCAAGTCGACGCTGCTCAATGCGCTGGTCGGTCAGAAGATCAGCATCACCTCGCGAAAGGCCCAGACCACGCGGCACCGCATCACCGGCATGCGCACGCTGGGGGCGACGCAGTACGTCTTCGTCGACACGCCGGGTTTCCAGACGCTGCATGCCAACGCGCTCAATCGCTCCCTCAACAAGACGGTGGTCGGCGCGGTGTCGGATGTGGACCTGATCCTGTTCGTGGTCGAGGCCGGCAGCTTCACGCCGGCCGACGAGCGCGTGCTGAAGCTGCTCGGCGCCGGCATCCCGACGGTGCTGATCGCCAACAAGCTCGACAACGTGCACCGGCGAGGCGATATCGCGCCATGGCTGCAGCAGATGCAGCAGAAACACGCGTTCGCCGAGTTCGTCCCGATGTCGGCCAAGAACCCGAAGGATGTCGAGCGCCTGTTGGGCATCTGCGAGAAATACCTGCCGGAGCAGGCCTGGTGGTATGCCGAAGACGAGCTGACCGATCGCAGCGAGCGCTTCCTCGCGAGCGAACTGGTGCGCGAGAAGTTGTTTCGCCTCACCGGCGACGAACTGCCCTACACCTCGACCGTCGTCATCGACAAGTTCGAGGAAGAGCCGCCGGCGCGCAAGGGCCAGAAGCGGTTGCTGCGCATCGCCGCCACCATCGTCGTCGAGCGCGACGGCCACAAGGCCATGGTGATCGGCGACAAGGGCGAGCGGATCAAGCGCATCGGCACCGAAACCCGTCAGGAGCTGGAGAAACTGGCGGATGCCAAGGTGTTCCTGGAGCTTTGGGTCAAGGTGCGTTCCGGCTGGGCCGACGACGAAGCGCGGGTACGGTCGTTCGGCTACGAGTGAGCCCTTCGTTGACCAGCGCAGGAGGCTGACATGGCCGCCGCGCATCGCATCTCGCACGAGCCGGCCTATGTGCTGCACCGTTACGACTGGAGCGAGTCCAGCCTGATCCTGGAGGTCTTTACCCGCCACCACGGCCGCATCGCGCTGGTGGCGAAGGGGGCCAAGCGGCCCAGCTCCAACTTCCGTCCGATCCTGCTGCCTCTGCAGCCGCTTCAGCTTTCCTACGGCGGCGATGCGGAAATCCGCACGCTCAAGGCCGCCGAGTGGATGGGCGGCCATGTGATGCCGACGGGGGAGGCCCTGCTGTCCGGCTACTACCTCAACGAGCTCCTGCTGCGCCTGCTGGCTCGCGACGACGCGCACGAAGCGCTGTTCGACGCCTACGCCGGCGTGGTGCAGGTGCTCGCGGGCGACCATGCGGGCGCCCAGGCCGCCACGCAGGCGGCGGCGCTGCGCGCCTTCGAGCTGCTGCTGCTGCGCGAGGTCGGCCTGCTGCCGGCGCTCGATGCCCAGACGCTCACGCTGGCACCGCTCCAGGCGAACGTGCGCTACACGCTGGTGCCCGAAGCGGGCCTGCGCCAGGCCGGCGACGGCGAAGCCGCACTCGAAGGACCCGAGTGGCAGGCGCTGCAGCGCGCCCTCGAGGACCGTGCGCCGCTTCCTGCCACGCTGCGCCTGGTTGCGCTGATGAATACGGGCACCAATAGCGCCCTGCGTGCCCAACTGCGCACGCTGCTCAACTACCATTGCGGGGTGAGCACATTGCGCACACGCCAGATGATGAGAGACTTGCAAGCCCTATGAGCACATCCCTGTCGGTCAACCTCAACAAGGTCGCGCTGGTGCGCAACACGCGGCCGCTCGGCATCCCGAGCGTGCTTTTCGCTGCCGCGCTCTGCCTCGATGCCGGCGCGCACGGCATCACGGTGCACCCCCGGCCCGACCAGCGCCACATCCGCCCGCAGGATGTGCAGGACCTGTCGGAGCTGCTGGCCAACGACTGGCCGCAGGTCGAGTTCAACATCGAGGGCAACCCCTTTCAGAACCTGATGGATTTCGTGCGCGAGCTGCGTCCGCACCAGGCCACTTTCGTCCCCGACAGCGAAACCCAATCGACCAGCGACCACGGCTGGAGTTTCCCCTACGACGCCGAGCGCCTGCGACCGCTGATCGCCGAGGCCAAGACGCTGGGCGTTCGCGTCAGCCTGTTCATGGATCCGGAGCCCGACATGATGGCCGCCGCGAAAGCGGTCGGCGCCAACCGCATCGAGCTCTACACCGAGGGCTATGCCTCTTCGCGCGGAACGTCCAGGGCGGATGCGGTGCTGCGGCTCTATGTGGAGGCGGCCCGTGCCGCGCAGGCCGCCGGCCTCGAAGTCAATGCCGGCCACGACCTGAGCCGTGACAACCTCACGGAATTCCTGCGGGCCGTGCCCGGCGTGCGCGAGGTCTCGATCGGCCATGCATTCGTCTCTGACGCCCTGGAGCTCGGCTACGCCGCAACCACGCTGGAGTATCTGCGCTGCATTCGCGAGGCAGCGCCGCCGGGTGAGCGCTGAAGTGATCTACGGCATCGGCACCGACATCTGCGACATCCGCCGCATCGCGGCGACCTTCGAACGCCAGGGCGAACGTTTCGCGCAGCGCGTGCTGAGCGACGCCGAACTCGAGGTCTGGCGGGCGCGCAGCGCCCGCTGGCCGAAGCGCGGCTTGCGCTACCTGGCCACGCGCTTCTCCGCCAAGGAAGCCTTCAGCAAGGCCATCGGCAAGGGCATGCGGATGCCGATGAGCTGGCGGCTGTGTGAGATCGCAAACCAGCGCAGCGGCAAGCCCGTGATCGTGCTCCACGGCGTCCTGAAGGAATGGTTCGAAGCCGAAGGCCTGAGCGCGCACGTGACCGTGACGGACGAAACCGACTACGCCGCGAGCTTCGTCGTGGTCGAACGCAAGGAATGACAGACAAGAACGCATTGCATGCCCCGCTGATCATCGACGTCGCGGGCACCGGGCTGAATGCCGCCGACCGCCGCCGTCTCGCCGATCCGCTGGTGGGGGGCGTGATCCATTTCGCGCGCAACTGGCAGGACCGTGCGCAGATGAGCGTCCTCAATGCCGAGATCAAGGCGCTTCGGCCCGACATCCTGGTCTGCGTCGATCACGAGGGCGGCCGCGTCCAGCGCTTTCGCAGCGACGGTTTCACGCGGCTGCCGTCGATGGGCGCGCTGGGCGAGCTCTGGATGCGCGACCCGATGCGCGCCACCCAGGCGGCCGTCGCTTGCGGCCACGTGCTCGCGGCCGAGCTCCGCGCCTGCGGTGTCGACTTCAGCTTCACGCCCGTGCTCGACCTGGACTACGGCGAAAGCAGCGTGATCGGCGATCGCAGCTTTCACCGCGATCCGCGCGTCGTCGCGCTGTTGGCCCGAAGCCTTGCGCACGGCCTGCTTCAGGCCGGCATGGCCACGTGCGGCAAGCACTTTCCGGGTCACGGTTTCGTCAAGGCCGACTCGCATGTCGCAATTCCCGTGGACCGGCGCAGCCTCAAGGCCATCCTGGCCGATGACGCACGCCCCTACGACTGGCTGAACGGCACGCTCGCGGCCGTGATGCCGGCGCACGTGATCTATCCGAAGGTCGATGCCCGGCCGGCGGGTTTTTCGCCGAAGTGGCTGCAGCAGATCCTGCGTGGCCGGCTGGGTTTCGACGGGGCCGTTTTCAGCGACGACCTCAGCATGGAAGCCGCGCGCCGCATCGAGGGCGAGTTGCTGAGCTACACCGATGCCGCGCTCGCCGCACTGGAGGCCGGCTGCGACCTCGCGTTGCTGTGCAACCAGAGCATGGGCGAGAGCACGGTGCTGGACGACGTGCTCGACGGCTTTGCCGCCGCCCGGCACAACGGCCGGTGGGTGCCGGATGCCACGAGCGAAGCGCGCCGGCGCAGCCTCCTGCCGCGTGCACCGGCGCTCGACTGGGAAGCGCTCATGCAGTCAACGGCCTACCGGCGCGCCGCGGCGATGCTTTCGCGCCTCTAGGCGCCAGGCGACCAGAGCCGCCGGCCGCCGCTCTCCAGGTGCGTCAGGTACAGCCGCAGGTCGAACTCCAGCTGGTGGTAGTCCGGTTCCATGTGGGCGCAGAGCTGGTAGAAGGCCTTGTCGTGCTCGCGTTCCTTCATGTGCGCCAGCTCGTGCACGACGATCATGCGCAGCCATTCGATCGGCACCTCCTTGAACAGGCTCGCCACGCGGATTTCGCGCTTCGCCTTGAGCTTGTTGCCCTGCACGCGGGAGACGGTCGTGTGGGTGCCGAGCGCGTTGCGGATCACGTGCAGCTTGTTGTCGAAGGCGACCTTGGACAGCGGCTCGGCATTGCGCAAAAACTCGCTTTTCAGGCCGCTCACGTAGTCGTACAGCGCGCGATCGGTGCGAATGTCGTGCACGTTGCCGTAGCGCTTCGTCAGCCAGTCGGCGAGCCGGCCCTGCGTCATGAGCTGCTCGACCTGGACGCGCAGCGCCGCAGGGTAGGCGGCGAGGTATTTCACACGGCTTGCAGAGTCTGCGCGCTGCCGGCGGCGTAGGCCAGCCCCGAGGCCACGCCGCCGAAGAGGTCGCCCTCGACGATTGCCGTGCCCGGAAACGCATGCCGCAGCGCGCCCTGGAAAGGGCTCAGCGCCGACGAGCCGCCCGTCAGGTAGATGGCCTCGAGCTTGTCGCCCGTCGCGCCCGCGCGCCTCGTGCATTCGCGGGCGCAGGCCACCACGCTGTCGAGCAGCGCTGCGAGGTGCTTGCTCATCTCGCTGGCCGTGAGTGCGGCGCTCAGGTTGGGCTCCGCGAACGACAGATCGATCGCCACGTCATCGTTCGTCATGGAGGTTCGAATCTTGGCCTCTTCCACTTCGCTGGCGATGCGGTGCCCTTGCCGGTCCAGGAGCACGTCCATCAGCCGGTCGTGCAGCCTCGTGTCGAGGTAGTTGACGCGCAGCTCCTGAACCTGCCGGATCGCCTTGGGCGCATACAGCCAGTTGATCAGGTGCCACGAAGCCAGGTCGAAGAAGGTCCTGCTCGGCACCTCGCGGCCTTGGGGGCCGATGTGCCGGAAGCCGAAATGCGGCATCACGCACTCGATGCTGAGGCGCTGGTCGAAGTCGGTGCCGCCGATGTGCACGCCCGTGGTGGCCAGCACGTCGCCGGAACGATCCGCCCTCGCCATGCGTTCCGGTCCGAGGCGCACCACCGTGAAGTCGGAGGTGCCGCCGCCGATGTCGACGATCAGCACCAGCGATTCGCGGGTGACGCGCCGCTCGTAGTCGAAAGCGGCCGCGATCGGCTCGTACTGGAAGCCGACTTCGCCCAGTCCGGCGCTTTGCGCGGCGCGGCGCAGCGTGTCTTCGGCCTGCCGGTCGCGCTTCGGATCGTCGTCGACGAAATGCACCGGTCGGCCGATAACGACCCGGGCGGGCTCGACGCCGAGCTGCCGATGGGCGCGCGCCGCGAGCTCCGACAGGAAGAGCGCGATGATGTCCTCGAAGCTGACCCGCTGGTTGTCGATCTCGGTCTGGTCCTGCATCAGCGAACTGCCGAGCAGGCTCTTGAGCGAGCGCAGCAGTCGGCCTTCGGTGCCCGCCAGGTAGAGCGCGATCGCTTCGCGCCCGAAATGCGTGCTGCGATCCTCGGTGTTGAAGAAAACCGCGGTCGGGATGGTCGTCGCCGATCCTTCCAGCGGCAGCACGCGCGCGAGTCCGCGTCCCGCAACGCACGCGACCGCGGAATTGGACGTGCCGAAGTCGATTCCGATGGCAGGGGCTGAGGTGCTCAAGATTCCCGGCGCAACGCAGGAAACAGGATCACGTCGCGGATGCTCGGCGAATCGGTCAGGAGCATCATCAGGCGATCGATGCCGATGCCGCAGCCGCCGGTGGGCGGCATGCCGTACTCCAGCGCCCGCACGAAGTCATGGTCGTAGAACATGGCTTCGTCGTCGCCGCTGTCCTTGGCCGTAACCTGCGCGTTGAAGCGAGCGGCCTGGTCCTCGGCGTCGTTGAGCTCGCTGAAGCCGTTGCCGAACTCGCGGCCCGTGATGTAGAGCTCGAAGCGTTCGGTGACTTCGGGGCGCTCGTCGTTGGCGCGCGCCAGCGGCGAGATCTCGGTCGGATGCTCCATGATGAAAGTCGGCTGCCAGAGCTTCTCTTCCACGGTCTCCTCGAAGTACATCACCTGCAGGCTCGCCAGGCTGCGCTGCGAGAGCTTGTTCTTTTCTTCGTTGAGGCCGAGCTTGCGCAGTGCGTTGACGAGCCAGGCGGCGTCGTCGGCATTTGCGCCTGCGTCCGTGTGCTTCAGGATCGCTTCGCGGATCGTGAGCCGCTCGAAGGCCGGGCCCAGATCGACCGGCTTGCCTTGGTACTCGAGCTCGAGCTTGCCCGCGGTCTTCTGCGCGATCGTGCGGATCAGCGTTTCGGTGAAGTCCATCAGGTCGCGGTAGTTCCAGTACGCCGCGTAGAACTCCATCATCGTGAACTCGGGGTTGTGGCGCACCGAGATGCCTTCGTTGCGGTAGCTCCGGTTGATCTCGAACACGCGCTCGAAGCCGCCGACGATCAGCCGCTTCAGGTAGAGCTCGGGCGCGATGCGCAGGAACATCTCCTGGTCGAGCGCGTTGTGGTGCGTCTTGAACGGCTTGGCGTTGGCGCCGCCCGGGATCGGGTGCAGCATCGGCGTCTCGACCTCGAGGAAGTCGTTGGCCACCATGAACTCGCGCAGCGCGCTCACGGCGCGGCTGCGCGCCGTGAAGCGTTCGCGCGCCGACTCGTCGGTGATCAGGTCGACGTAGCGCTGGCGGTACTTCTGCTCTTGGTCGGCCATGCCGTGGAACTTGTCCGGCAGCGGGCGCAGGCTCTTGGTCAGGAGCCGCAGCTTCGTCACCTTGACCGAGAGCTCGCCGGTCTTGGTCTTGAAGGCCGAGCCCTCGGCACCGACGATGTCGCCCAGGTCCCAGCGCTTGAATTCGGCGTAGGCCTCCTCGCCGACGGCGTCGCGCGTGACGTAGAGCTGGATGCGGCCGGTCGCGTCCTGCAGGGTCGCGAAGCTGGCCTTGCCCATCACCCGCTTGAGCATCATGCGGCCGGCCACGCTGGCCGCGATCGGTGTGGCTTCCAGCACCTCGGCCGTCGTCTCGCCATGCGTCGCGATCAGTGCCGCGGCGCGATCGGCGGGCTTGAAGTCGTTCGGGAAGGCGACCCCTTTGCCTTCGGCCTGGGCGGCGCGCAGGGCCTTCAGCTTTTCGCGCCGTTCGGCGATGAGCTGGTTGTCGTCGGAGGTGGGGGCAGAGGAGATCGGAGCGTCGGACATGAGAGAAGAGTAGGGGCGCAGGCGGTCGCGCGCGCAACCCGCGATTTTAGCCGGCCAGCCCTCGGCGCCGCGCTATGGAATGAATAGCAGATTACTTCGCGATGCCGGCGCGCGCGAGCAGGTCGCCGACCAGCTCGAGCCGCATGAGCGGGCTGTCGAGCTCCATCAGCCGCTGCTTCAGTTCCGACTGCATCGGGAGCAGCTCGCACCAGCGGTTGGCCACCCAGCCGCAATCCTCGAAACGGTAGGGCGGCACGATCGGCAGCCGAACGCTCTCGTTGCCTTCCATGCGGCGGCGCTCTTCCAGCGTCTGGACCAGGCGGCGCAGCGCGTCGGCGGTCGGCTGCAGGTCTTCGGGGACGACGAGTGCAACGTCGTCGGGCACGGCCTCGACGTCGGCGGTCCACAGCCCGTGCTTCTGGAGTTCGCTGGACAGCACGCGAAAGCGGTGGGCGCCCGTGCATTCGATCTGCATCAGCCCGGCCTGGGGCGTGTCGAACGCGTGGATCACGGCGAGCGTGCCGAGCGCCGCGAAGCGCTCGGCCTCAGCGCCTGCCCTGCGCACCTCGGCGCCCTGCGTGAGGCTGACCACGCCGAACGGCGCTCCGGCCTTGTGGCATTTGCCGATCATGTCGAGGTAGCGCACCTCGAAGATGCGCAGCGGGAGGAAGCCGCCGGGAAACAGCACCGTGCCCAGCGGGAACAAGGGGAGAGAGTGCAGAAGGGGTTGTGTCGTCATCGATGAACCTTGCGTGGCTATCATCGCATTCCGTCCACGACCGCGCGCCATGCTCTACCAGATCCCCTCGTTCCTGCTCGACGTAATCGTCGGCCTCCTCGGCGGCGCCTGCCTGCTGCGCCTCTACATGCAGTACCACCGCGTCCCCTTCGGCAATCCGCTGGGGCGCTTCGTGTTCGCCATCACCGACTGGATCGTGCTGCCGCTCAGGCGCATCGTGCCTTCGGTCAAACGCTGGGACCTGGCCAGCGCCGTGGCGGCCTGGCTGCTGGTGCTGGCCAAGTTCCTGCTGCTGTGGCTGCTGATGGGCAGCCTGAGCCGCTGGTCGATCCTGCCGCTGGTGTCGCTCATCGGGCTGCTTCAGCTCGCGGTGTCGGGCCTCACCGCCTTGCTGATCGTGTATGCCGTGCTGTCGTGGGTGCCGAACGCGTCGTCGATGCTGCAGGACCTGATCGCGCGGCTGGCCGAACCGCTGGTGCGGCCGCTGCGGCGCTTCATTCCGCTCGTGGGCGGCGTCGACCTGTCGCCGCTCGCTGCCATCGTTCTGCTGCAGGTCGGCGCGATCGTGCTGGGCAGCGTGATGGCTTGGGCCTTCACCCTCGGGCGCTAGGCCCCGCGCTCAGACCACTGCGTCGGCGGGCTGGCGCAGCAGCATCGCGAGCGTGCTGGCAACGGTCTTGCGCAGTTCGCGCCGGTCGCAGATGAAGTCGATCGCGCCCTTGGTCTGCAGGAACTCGGCGCGCTGGAAGCCTTCGGGCAGCGTCACCCTCACCGTCGACTCGATCACGCGCGGCCCGGCAAAACCGATCAGCGCCTTGGGCTCGGCGATCACCACGTCGCCGACGAACGCGAAGCCCGCACTCACGCCGCCCATCGTCGGGTCGGTCAGCACGCTGATGTAGGGCAGGCCCTTTTTGGCCAGGCGGGTCAGCGAGGCATTGGTCTTGGCCATCTGCATCAGCGACAGCAGGCCTTCCTGCATGCGCGCACCGCCGGTCGCGGTGAAGCAGATGAAGGGCACCTTCTGCTCGATGGCGGTTTGGACGCCGCGCACGAAGCGTTCGCCGACCACGCTGCCCATGCTGCCGCCCATGAAGTCGAATTCGAAGCAGGCGACCACCACGTTGATGCTGTGCACCGAGCCGCCGATGACCACCAGCGCATCGGTTTCGCCGGTGTTTTCGAGCGCTTCCTTGAGCCGCTCGGGGTACTTGCGGCTGTCCTTGAACTTGAGGGCATCGACCGGCAGCACTTCCTGGCCGACTTCGTAGCGGCCTTCGGAATCCAGGAAGGCGTCCAGCCGCGCGCGTGCGCCGATGCGATGGTGGTGGCTGCAACTCGGGCAGACGTTCTGGTTGTGCTCGAGGTCCGTCTTGTACAGAACGGTCTCGCAGCTCGGGCACTTGATCCAGAGGCCTTCGGGCATCTGGCGGCGTTCGCTCGGGTCGGTAGGCGCGATCTTGGGGGGAAGCAGTTTTTCGAGCCAGCTCATGGGATCTCCTGGGGTTGGCGGGATTATCGACCAGCCGCGTTCTTGGGCGTGGCGGCGGGCAGGGCGTCGAGCGCCTGGCGGATTTCGACCAGGAATTCGCGCACCAGCGGCACCACCTGGTCGCGCGGCTGGCCCTCGATCAGCTGGATGATGCGGGTGCCGATCACGACCGCATCGGCCGTGGAGCCGACTGCCTGCGCGCTGCGCGCATCGCGGATGCCGAAGCCCACGCCCACCGGCAGCTTCACGTGCTGGCGGATGCGCGGGATCATGCGGCCGACCGCTTCGGTGTCGAGATGGCCGGCGCCGGTCACGCCCTTGAGCGAGACGTAGTAGACATAGCCGGTGGCGATGCGGCCCACCTGTTCCATGCGCTCGTCGGTGCTGGTCGGCGCGAGCAGGAAGATGAGGTCGATGCCGTGCGCCTGCAGATCGGCGGCGAAGGCCTCGCACTCTTCGGGCGGGTAGTCGACCACCAGCAGGCCGTCGACGCCGGCTGCGGCCGCGTCGCGGATGAAGCTGCCCTTGCCGTGCACGCCGTCGTAGCGCTCGACCGGATTGGCGTAGCCCATCAGCACCACCGGTGTGGCGTCGTTTTTCTGCCGGAACGTCGCGACCATGGCCAGCACCTGCTTCATGCCGATGCCCAGCGCCAGCGCGACTTCGCCGGCGGCCTGGATCACGGGTCCGTCGGCCATCGGATCGGAGAAGGGCACGCCGAGCTCGATCACGTCGGCGCCTGCCTCGACCATGCCGTGCATGAGCTCGGGCGTGATGTCGGCAAAGGGGAAGCCGGCGGTGACGTACGGGATCAGCGCCCTGCGGCCATCGTTGTGCAAGGCCTCGAAGGCGGCGGCAATGCGGCTCATGCGCGGCCTCCCTTCACGCTCAAGCCGCGCATCGACGGCCGGTCGTAGAAGTCGACGCCCGAGAGGTCGGCCACGGTGCCGATGTCCTTGTCGCCACGGCCCGAAAGATTGACCAGGATCGACTGGTCGGGGCGCATGGTCTTCGCGAGCTTCATCGCGTAGGCCACCGCATGGCTCGATTCGAGCGCCGGGATGATGCCTTCGGTGCGGCACAGGTAGTGGAAGGCTTGGAGCGCTTCGGCGTCGGTGACGCCCACGTACTCGGCGCGGCCGATGTCGGCCAGGTAGGCATGCTCGGGGCCCACGCCGGGGTAGTCGAGCCCCGCGCTGATGCTGTGGGTTTCGGTGATCTGCCCGTCCTCGTTCTGCAGCAGGTAGGTGCGGTTGCCGTGCAGCACGCCGGGGCTGCCGCGCAGGATCGAGGCCGCATGCTTGCCGCTGTCCAGCCCTTCGCCGGCAGCCTCGACGCCGATCAGGCGCGTGCCCGTGAAGGGGATGTAGGGGTGGAAGATGCCCATCGCGTTGCTGCCGCCGCCCACGCAGGCGACCACCACGTCGGGCTGCCGGCCTTCGGCCTCGCCGGTGATGCCCTGTGCGGCCAGCATGGCCGGCATCTGCCCGATGCATTCGTTGCCGATCACGCTCTGGAAGTCGCGCACCATGGTCGGGTAGGGGTGCGGGCCCGCGACCGTGCCGATGATGTAGAAGGTGTTCTCGACGTTGGTGACCCAGTCGCGCATCGCCTCATTCAGCGCGTCCTTCAAGGTCTTGCTGCCCGACTCCACCGGCACCACGGTCGCGCCGAGCAGGTTCATGCGATAGACGTTGGGGCTCTGGCGCTGGACGTCCTGGCTGCCCATGTAGACCACGCATTCGAGCCCGTAGCGGGCGCAGATGGTGGCCGTGGCCACGCCGTGCTGGCCGGCGCCGGTTTCGGCGATCACGCGCGGTTTGCCCATGCGCCTGGCGAGCATCGCCTGGCCGATGGTGTTGTTGACCTTGTGCGCGCCGGTGTGGTTCAGGTCTTCGCGCTTCAGGTAGATCTGCGCGCCGCCCATTTCGCGGCTGGTGCGCGCGGCGTGGTAGATCGGCGAAGGCCGGCCGACGAAGTGCGCGAGTTCGTAGTGAAACTCGGCCTGGAACTCGGGGTCGTCCTTGTATTTCGCGTACGCGTCGCGCAGTTCGTTGATCGCGTGGGTGAGCGTCTCGCTGGCAAAGGTGCCGCCGTAAGTGCCGAAATGGCCGGTGGCGTCGGGTTGCTGATAGGTGGTCATGGTCTCGATCGGTGGGCCGCTGCCCCCTTCGATCGAGGTGGGCAGCAAGCTATGAAAGGGCATCGGCCGCACGCACGGCGGCCACGAATTCGCGGATCTTCGCAGCGTCCTTGATGCCCTTGGAGGCTTCGACGCCGGAGCTCACGTCAACGGACAGCGATTTGCAGCCCGCCCGCAACTGGCGAATGCCATCGCCCACGTTTGCAGGTGTGAGTCCACCACTCAAGACGAGGTGAGCGTCGACGGCGCGTGGAAGAAGTGACCAATCGAATGCCTTGCCGCCACCGCCATAGGCTTCGACATGGGCGTCGAGCAGGATGGCGTGGGCGCGGGAGTAATCGGACGCGTATTTTACGAGGTCGAAGCCCGCCCCGGCTGCACCCAGTGGAATCCGGGCCGCGCGCATGAAGCGGTGGGTGCCGCGCCCGCTGGCTTCCCAGCACTGGTCGGGCGACTCGTCGCCGTGGAACTGGGCCATCGAGCCGGGGACGCCGTCCAGCGAAGCTGCGGCTTGCGCCACGAGTTCATTGACGAACAGGAGCACGGGCGTCACGAAGGGCGGCAGCCGCGAGGCCAGTTGGCGCGCACGTTCCATCGTCACCGCACGGGGGCTGGACGGATATAGCACAAAACCCACCGCGTCGACGCCGGCATCGACCGCGGCGTCCACATCCTGCTCGCGCGTCAGGCCGCAGATCTTGATTCGCGTGCGGGCGGCGGAGGGGGCGGCGGTCATGGCGGACCATCATACGCAGCGCCTTCGGCATGCAGGGTCGCTTCGGGCGGGAGGCCCCAGCCGGCGGCATAGAGCGGGCCCACGAAATAGAGGCCGTCGGGCGAGAAGGTCGGCGCCGCCACCAGGCGGCTGCGTGCGTCGAGCACCTCGCGCACCCATTCGGGCGGTGCGTCGCCGCGGCCGACGCGCACCAGGCAGCCCATGATGTTGCGGATCATGTGGTGGAGAAATGCGTCGGCCTCGAACTCGAAGTGCCAACGACAACGGTCGGCTTCGCCGTGCCGGGTGATCTCGATGCGCCGCAGGTCCTTGACCGGCGAGCGCGCCTGGCAGGCCGAGGCGCGGAACGAGCTGAAATCGTGGGACCCCACCAGCATTGCCGCGGCGGCGCGCATCGCTTCGCCGTCGAGCGCATACATCGACCAGCCCACGCGGCCCGCATCCAGGCTTGGCCGCACCGGCGACTGCGACAGCACGTACAGATAGCGCCGGGCGAGCGCGCTGGCCCGGCAGTGGAACTGATCGGGAACCGGCTGCGCCCATTGCACGGCGATGTCATCGGGAAGGAACCTGTTGGTCCCGCGCGCCCAGGAGAAAGGGGTCCGCTCGACCGAGGTGTCGAAATGCACCACCTGCATCAGCGCATGGACGCCGGCATCGGTGCGGCCTGCGCAGAGCGTGGAGACCGGCTGCGCGGCGAATTGACTGAGCGCAGCTTCGAGCTTGTCCTGAACGGTGCGGCGCGAAGCCTGGCTCTGCCAGCCCTCGTAAGCCCGGCCGTTGTAGCGGATGCCGAGGGCCAGCCTCACCGTGAGATCGGCGGCTGCGCCGCCACTCAGCGCAGTTGGCCGAGCAGTTGCTTGGCTTCGGCCTTGATGTCGCCCGAACCTTCGGCAGCCACTTCCTCGACCAGCGAGCGCGCACCTTCGACGTCGCCGAGCGCCTTGAGCTCGCGCGCCAGCGACAGCTTGATGGCATGCGGGCTTTCGCCGCTTTCCTCGAGCGGCTCCAGGCGGCCGCGCTCGGTATCGGCGGGGCTGCGGCCGGAGAGGCCGGCCATCGAGCTCATGTCGAATTCGATGAAGCCGGAGTCGCCGGGCAGGCCGGCGCGCAGGGTCGCCGGCTGGGTGTGGGATTCATCCCCTCCAAGCGGCGCGCGCTCCGTGGTCGGCTCCAGGGCACCGGGCGCCGTGTCGAAGTCGTTGTGAAGATCGATCTTGCCGTTGGCAGCCGGTGCGGCGGCGCCGTTCAAGCCGGCAGCCGTCGCGGGGGCGCGCGGATCGCGCACCGTCGACGGGAAAATGGTGGGCAGGCTGGCGCTGACCGGTGCCGGTGCCGGTGCCGGTGCCGGTGCAACGGGCGCCGCCAGGGGCGCCGGCTTGCTCAGGTCGAGGTCGAAATCGAGCGGCGCGACGGAAGGCACGAAGGCCGGCGGCGGGGCGGCGACTACCGGCGCTGGCGCTGCCGCGACCGGGGTCGGGGCGGGCGCCGGGGCCGGCGCTGCCGGGGCGGTCGTTGCCGCAGCCAGCGTGCCGGCGAAGGCCGCAGCCTCTGCGGCCGATACGCCGCGGCCGCCCGAGTCGTACAGCGGATTGCCCGGGTCCAGGTCCTTGCCCAGTTCCACCACGCGGCCCCAGTCGCTGCCGGCCCCGCCGGTGAGCTTGTGCACGTCCGACGCGAGTGCCTCGTAGGCGCGCAGATCGCGCCGCTTGGCATGGATCTCGAGCAGCTTCAGGTGGATTGCGGTCCGCTCCGGATTGACCCGCAGTGCCTCGCGCAGGATTTCCTCGGCTTGCAGGTCGCGCCCGTAGGCCAGGTAGACATCGGCTTCGGCCACCGGATCGACATCGCCGGCATCGAGCTGGCTCGGCGAATACGAGAGCGAGGACACGACCGAATTGCCACGATTCTTGGTGTCCACCGATTCGCCGCCGCTGGCGCCGAAGAAGGAGTCCTTGGGAATGCGGCTTTCGAGAAACACGCTGTCGCCGGTGTCGCGGCGTTTGCGGCCGAGCATGCGGTAGAGCAGGAAGCCGATCAGCAGCGCAATGAGGGCCGCAGCGGCCAGCATGATCGGGTTGTCGAGCAATTCCTCGACGAAGCCGCGCTCTGCCGGCGCGGGCGCGGCTGGCTTGGGGGCGGCAATGGCAGGAGCGGGTGCGGCCGCGGGTGGCGTGGCGGTGGCCGTTGCATCGGTCGACGCGGCGGGCGCCGTCGTTGTGGAGGGCGCGACGACAGCCGGCAAGACGGGGGCGGCCGGGCTGGCTGCAGGTGCCGCAGCGACGGGCGCCGGGGGCGGCGCCGCGGGCACGGCCGGGGCGGCTGCGGCAGGCGCGGCGGCTGAAGGTGCCGGCGCAACTGGTGCGGCCGGTGCGGCTGCGGCCGGTGTGCTTCCGCTCGCAGCCTGCAACTTGTTCAGCTCGTTGATGTTCTTCGACAGTTCGGCAACGCGTGTGCCGCTGTCCTGTGCCTGCCGGGCCTTGGCCAGCTGCTCCTCGGTCTGCCGGGCGGCTGCGCCGCCCTGGGTGATCCGGAGCTTGTCGGCGGTCGCGTTCGCCGCGTTGCGATCCTCGACGTTGGCTTGCAGCTTGCCCGAGGCCTGGCGATCGGCATCGGCGACGCGCGAAGTGGGTGCGTTCTCGGCCAGGCGGCGGCGGTAGTCGCTGAAATCGCGGCTCTGGGCGGTCACGGTGCGACGCGCTTCAGGGGCGGGAACGACACCTGCCTGCGATGGGCTCGGCACGTCGAGCACTGCGCCGGCCTTGATGCGGTTGACGTTGCCGCCGATGAAGGCGTTGGGGTTGGCGCGCAACAGCGCGACCAGCATCTGGTCGAGCGACACGTCGGCCGGCTTGTAGGCGCCGGCGATCTTGCTGGCGGTGTCACCTGCCTGTACCGTCACCTGCTGATCGCCGGTGCCGGTACGCGCGGTGGTGTCGCTTCCTGTGGGAGCGGTCGGCGCAGCCGCTGCGGCGACAGGGCGTTCGCGGCGCGGTGGGGCCTCTGCGACGGCAGGCGCCGTGCGCGGCGCGGGGGGCGCGCTGATCTGCGGCGCGGTCGGGGCGATCGGCGCGGCGGCGGTCGCGGTCCGGCTTCTCGGCGGGTCGAGCAGCACGGTGTAGTCACGCACCACGCGGCCGGTATTCCAGTTCGCTTCGAGCAGCAGGTCGACGAAGGGCTCGCTGAGCAGGCGGGTGCTGGTCAGACGCACCACATAGCGCCCATTGGCGCGGCGCTGCAGCGTGGCGCGCACATCTGCCAATGCAGGGTTGTAGGGCACGCCGGCCGCGTTGAACGCGTCGACCGTTGCGATGCCGACCTTCAGGCCGTCCGCCTCGGCCGCCGACATCTCAGTGACTTCGATTTCGGCCCGCAGCGGTTCACCCAGGGCCGATTGGACATTGAGTCGCCCGAGCGCCAGCGCGCCCGCATCGGAGCTCGCCATTCCCAGGGCCAGGGCAATCGCGGCGCTGAGAAGAGAAAGCTGGCCCCGACCTGAAAACGTCGGAGTCGGGCAGGTGGCCGGAAGGCGGGCCGCAGGCAACGGATGTCGTGTCATGCTGGTAGGGGGCAGCTCGGCCCAAAAGTGTAAGAGGACGTTAACATCATCACCCCGCACTGACAAGGCGACAGGCCTTATCTACCCAGTGCGCACCAACTTCGGAGGGCTTTGTTCGTTGCGGTACCGCAACGCCGGGCGTCCAGGAGGGCACCCGGCATGGCTTCAGGCTTCGAGAAGGATGCGCAGCATGCGGCGCAGCGGCTCGGCCGCGCCCCACAGCAACTGGTCGCCGATGGTGAAGGCGCCAACGTATTCGGGACCCATCGCCAGCTTGCGCACGCGGCCGACCGGGATGTCCATGGTACCGGTCACCGCGACCGGCGTCAGATCCTTGAGAGTGGCTTCGCGGTTGTTAGGCACCACCTTGACCCAGTCGTTGTCGGCGGCGATCAGCGCTTCGATGTCGGCGACCGGCACGTTCTTCTTGAGCTTGAATGTGAGCGCCTGGCTATGGCAGCGCATCGCCCCGATGCGCACGCAGAAGCCATCGACCGGCGTCGGAGCCGTTTCGAAGCCCGGCCCCTGGCCGAGGATCTTGTTGGTTTCGGCTCCGCCCTTCCACTCTTCCTTGCTCATGCCGTCGCCGAGATCCTTGTCGATCCACGGGATCAGGCTGCCGCCGAGGGGCGCGCCGAAGTTGGCCGTCTCGGCCGCGCTCAGCGACTGCTGCTTGGCCAGTACCTTGCGGTCGATCTCGAGGATGGCCGACTTCGGATCGTCGAGCAATGCGCGCACTTCGCCGTTGATCGCGCCGAACTGAGTGAGCAGCTCGCGCATGTGCTGTGCGCCGCCGCCCGAGGCGGCCTGGTAGGTCATGCTGGTCATCCACTCGACCAGGCCCGCCTTGTAGAGGGCGCCCACGCCCATCAGCATGCAGCTCACGGTGCAGTTGCCGCCGATCCAGTTCTTGCCGCCCTTGGCGAGCGCCTTCTGGATGACCGGCAGGTTGACCGGGTCGAGCACGATGATCGCGTCGTCGTTCATGCGCAGCGTGGAGGCGGCGTCGATCCAGTGGCCGTTCCAGCCCGCAGCGCGCAGCTTGGGGAAGACCGCGCTGGTGTAGTCGCCGCCTTGCGCGGTGATGACGATGTCGCACTTCCTGAGCGCTTCGATGTCGTGCGCGTCCTTCAGCGCGGCCTCGTTCTTCGCCATCGCCGGCGCCTTGCCGCCGGCATTGGAGGTGGAGAAGAAAAGCGGCTCGATCAGTCCGAAGTCGCCTTCGGCCTGCATGCGGTCCATCAGGACCGAGCCGACCATGCCGCGCCAGCCTACGAGGCCGACCAGAGGTTGAGTTGCGTTCGCCATAACAAAAAAGCCCTTGTGAAAAAAGAAAGCTGTCTTCTCTTTGCGCCCGACTCGTCAGAGCCGGGGAGGGCGTGACGAATCGGGCTCTGTCAGCCGGTAATCGTCTTTTTGGTGATCGAGGAAGAAAGGGCTGCCACCACGGCATCGCCCATTTCGCGGGTGCCCACCTTGGTCGTGCCCGCCGACCAGATGTCTGCCGTACGCAAACCCTGGGCGAGCACGTGCTGGACCGCCGACTCGATACGGTCGGCAGCTTCGGGCTGGTTCAGGGAAAAGCGGAGCATCATGGCAGCGGAGAGGATTGTAGCCAAAGGGTTGGCAACCCCTTTGCCGGCAATGTCGGGTGCGCTGCCGTGGCTGGGCTCGTAGAGGCCCTGGTTGCTGGCGTTGAGCGAAGCCGAGGGTAGCATTCCGATCGAGCCCGTGAGCATGGCCGCCTCGTCCGACAGGATGTCGCCGAACATGTTGCCGGTGACCACCACGTCGAACTTCTTGGGCGCCTTGACCAGCTGCATCGCGGCGTTGTCGACGTACATGTGGTCGAGTTCGACGTCCGGGTATTCCTTGCCGACCTCGGTCACGATGTCCTTCCAGAACTGGAAGGTTTCGAGCACGTTGGCCTTGTCGACGCTGGTCAGGCGCTTGCTGCGCTTGCGGGCCGCCTGGAAGGCGACGTGGGCGATGCGTTCGACCTCGGGGCGCGAATAGCGCATGGTGTCGAAGGCTTCCTCGGCGCCCGGGAAATGGCCGTCGACCGCGGTGCGGCGGCCGCGCGGCTGGCCGAAATAGATGTCGCCGGTCAGCTCGCGGATGATCAGGATGTCCAGCCCCGAGATCAGCTCGGGCTTCAGGCTCGAGGCGCCGACCAGCTGCTCGTAGCAGATCGCCGGGCGGAAGTTGGCGAACAGGCCGAGGTTCTTGCGCAGGCCCAGGATCGCCTGCTCGGGGCGCAGCGAGCGCTCCAGCTTGTCGTATTTCCAGTCGCCGACCGCGCCGAACAACACCGCGTCCGCTTCCTTGGCGAGCTTCAAGGTCGCCTCGGGCAGCGGATGACCGTGCGCTTCATAGGCTGCGCCGCCGACCAGGGCCGATTCCATTTCGAAGGAGAGATCGAGCGTTTCGAGCACACGGATGGCTTCGGCGACGATTTCGGTGCCGATGCCGTCACCGGGAAGGACTGCGATTTTCATGAGCTTGTTTTCGAGGAAGTGAAGGGAATCGGCATCGATCAGGCGATCAGCTGGTGCGAAAGCCAGGGCTTCTGTGCCAGGCGCTCCGCCTCGAAGGCCTTGATTTTGTCCTTGTGGCGCAGCGTCAGGCCGATGTCGTCCAGGCCGTTGATGAGGCAGAACTTGCGGAACGCCTGGACATCGAAGCCGAGCTCGCTGCCGTCGGGCTTGATGACGACCTGCCGCTCGAGGTCGATGGTGAGGCTGTACCCCGGGAATGCAAAGGTTTCGTCGAACAGCTTCGCCACCTGCGACTCGCTCAGGACGATCGGCAGCAGGCCGTTCTTGAAGCTGTTGTTGAAGAAGATGTCGGCGTAGCTCGGCGCGATGATGGCGCGGAAGCCGTACTGGTCGAGCGCCCAGGGCGCGTGCTCGCGCGACGAGCCGCAGCCGAAGTTCTGGCGCGCGAGCAGCACCGAGGCGCCCGCATAGCGCGGCTGGTTCAGCACGAAGTCCGGGTTCGGCTTGCGCGTGGCCGGGTCCTGGCCCGGCTCGCCCGGATCGAGGTAGCGCCAGGCGTCGAACAGGTTGGGGCCGAAGCCCGTCTTGCGGATCGATTTGAGGAACTGCTTGGGAATGATCGCGTCGGTGTCGACGTTCTCGCGGTCCATCGGCGCCACGAGGCCCTTGTGCACGGTGAATTTCTGCATGGTGTGGGGCTCCTCAAGCGAATTGACGGACGTCGACGAAGTGGCCGTGCACGGCGGCAGCGGCGGCCATCGCGGGGCTGACGAGGTGCGTGCGGCCGCCGGCACCCTGCCGGCCTTCGAAATTGCGGTTGCTGGTCGATGCGCAACGCTCGCCGGGCTCGAGCCGGTCGGCGTTCATCGCCAGGCACATCGAACAGCCGGGCTCGCGCCACTCGAAGCCCGCGGCCTTGAAGATCAGGTCCAGCCCTTCGCGCTCGGCCTGCTCCTTCACCAGGCCGGAGCCCGGCACGACCATCGCGAGCTTGACGTTCTTCGCGACCTTCCGGCCCAGTTTCTTGACCATGGCTGCGGCTTCGCGCATGTCCTCGATACGGCTGTTGGTGCACGAGCCGATGAACACCTTGTCGATCAGGATGTCGTTCATCGGCTTGTTCGGCTCCAGGCCCATATAGGTCAGCGCGCGCTCGATGGCGCCGCGCTTGTTGGCGTCCTTTTCCTTGTCGGGATCGGGCACGCGGCCGTCCACCGCGACCACCATCTCGGGCGAGGTGCCCCAGGTCACCTGCGGCTTGATCTGCGACGCGTCGAGTTCGACCACGGCGTCGAAGCGCGCATCGGCGTCGGACTGCAGCGTCTTCCAGTAGGCAACGGCGTGGTCCCATTCGACGCCGGTGGGCGCGAGCGCGCGGCCCTTGACGTAGGCGATGGTCTTTTCGTCCACCGCCACCAGGCCGGCGCGCGCACCGGCCTCGATCGCCATGTTGCACACCGTCATGCGGCCTTCCATGCTGAGGTCGCGGATGGCCGAGCCGGCGAATTCGATCGTGTAGCCGGTGCCGCCGGCGGTACCGATCCTGCCGATGATCGCCAGCACGATGTCCTTGGCGGTGCAGCCCAGCGGCAGCTTGCCGTCGACCTTGACGAGCAGGTTCTTGGCCTTCTTGGCCAGCAGCGTCTGCGTCGCCATCACGTGCTCGACCTCGCTGGTGCCGATGCCGTGCGCGAGCGCGCCGAACGCGCCGTGCGTGGAGGTGTGCGAATCGCCGCACACCACCGTCATGCCCGGCAGCGTGGCGCCGGACTCGGGGCCGATCACGTGCACGATGCCCTGTCGCTTGCTCAGGAAGGGGAAGAAGGCGGCGGCGCCGAATTCCTTGATGTTGGTGTCCAGCGTGGTGATCTGTTCCTTGCTGATCGGGTCGGCGATGCCGTCGTAACCGCGCTCCCAGTGCGTGGTCGGCGTGTTGTGGTCGGCCGTGGCCACCACCGAACTGATGCGCCACAGCTTGCGGCCGGCTTCGCGCAGGCCCTCGAAGGCCTGCGGGCTGGTCACCTCGTGCACCAGGTGGCGGTCGATGTAGAGGATCGAGGTGCCGTCTTCCTCGGTGTGGACGACGTGTTCGTCCCAGAGCTTGTCGTAGAGCGTGCGTGCCATGGTGAGGTCTCTTTCGTGGGGAGGGGATTGTCTTATGCGGCGAGCTGGTCGGGTGCCGCGGCCGGCGTGTGCAGGTGCTTGACGAGCAGGCGCGCCGCGACCGGCAGCGTCGAGAAATCGCGCGCGACCAGCCGGATCTCGCGTGCGGCCCAGGTGTCGTTCAGCCCCACGCTCGTGAGGCCGCGGCCGATGCCGCCGCGCATCAGTTCGAAGGCGCGCAGCGGCATCACGCCGACGCCGAGGCCGTTTTCGATCATGCGGCACATGGCATCCAGGCCGGTCACGTGGATGCGCAGTTTGATCGTGCGGTTGGCGGCCAGCGCGGCCTGATGCATCGCGACGTAGATGGAGCTGTTGGTGTGCAGGCCGACGTGGTCGATGTCGAGGGAATCGGCGAAGTCGATCGCGCGCTGCGCGGCCAGTGGATGGCCGGCCGGCACGATCAATACCAGCGAATCGTGGCGGTAAGGCAGGCTTTGCAGTTCGCTCGCGCCTTCGGGCAGGTGACAGATGCCGAGGTCGGCCGCACCCTCGTGCACCGCGCGCACCACCTCGCTGCTCAAATGCTCCTCGAGGTCGATCTTGACCGCGTCGTGCGCGCGCGAGAAGGCGCCCAGATCTTCGGGCAGGAACTGGACGATGGCCGAGATGTTGGCATGCACGCGCACATGGCCGCGCACGCCGTCCGCGTATTCGCTGAGTTCGCCCTGCATCTTCTCCAGGCTGTAGAGCACCGAGCGCGCGTGGTGGAGCAGGCTCTCGCCGGCCGGCGTCAGGTCGACGCCTCTGGCGTGCCGGTAGAGCAGCGGGGTGCCGAGGGTGGCCTCGAGGTCCGAGAGCCGCTTGCTGATCGCCGAAGCGGCGATGAATTCCCGTTCGGCGGCGCGTCCGATGCTGCCGAGTTCGCAGACGGCCACGAACAACTGCAGCGACGTGAGGTCGATGCGGCGGGCGAAGCTGCGTTCGGAAGAAGTCATACGGCGCTCTGGCATCTCGTATGGAGATGGAGCCCCGTATTTTCCTTCGGTTTCTAGTGCGGAGCCATCGCGATGCGCGATGACATCACTGTCGGTGTGCGATGGTCGATGCGCGCGGGGTCGTCCTCATCACTTCTTCTTGCCTGCGTCTTCCATCTTTTCACCGGCCTTCTGCACGTCCTGCCCGGCGCCCCGCCAGGTGTTGCAGCCGTGCAGCGGCACGGCCAGGGTGAATGCAACGGCGATCAATGCGGCAAGCTTCTTCATGGCGGGTCTCCTTATGGATAAGTGAGCTGCAGCCTATCTCTCGCCTCTGGGCGCCGTGTGTCAGCCAAGACGCAAAAAAGCTGCCCGAAGGCAGCTTCCAGGGATGAACGCCGAAGCGAGGATCAGCGCTTGCCGATGGGCTGCACTTCGCGCTTGGCCGAACCTTCGAAGAGCTGGCGCGGACGGCCGATCTTGTACTCGGGGTCGCCGATCATCTCGTTGAGCTGGGCGATCCAGCCGACCGTGCGGGCGGCCGCGAAGATCGCGGTGAAGAGCGGCACCGGGATGCCGATCGCGCGCTGCACGATGCCCGAGTAGAAGTCGACGTTCGGGTAGAGCTTGCGCGAGACGAAGTACTCGTCTTCGAGCGCGATCTTCTCGAGCGCCATGGCCAGCTTGAACAGCGGGTCGTTCTCGAGGCCCAGTTCGCCCAGCACTTCCTTGCAGGTCTCCTGCATCAGCTTGGCGCGCGGGTCGTAGTTCTTGTAGACGCGGTGCCCGAAGCCCATCAGCTTGACGTGCGAATTCTTGTCCTTGACCTGCTTGATGAACTCGCCGATCTTCTCGACGCCGCCCGCCTTCTGGATGTCATAGAGCATGTTGAGCGCCGCTTCGTTGGCGCCGCCGTGGGCCGGGCCCCAGAGGCAGGCCACGCCCGCCGCGATCGCCGCGAAGGGGTTGGTACCCGACGAGCCGCACAGGCGCACGGTCGAGGTCGATGCGTTCTGCTCGTGGTCCGCGTGCAGGATGAAGATGCGGTCGAGCGCGCGCTCGAGCACCGGGCTCACCTTGTATTCCTCGCACGGCGTGGCGAACATCATGTGCAGGAAGTTGCCTGCATAGCTGAGGTCGTTCTTCGGGTACATGTACGGCTGGCCGATCGTGTACTTGTAGGCCATGGCCACCAGCGTCGGCATCTTCGCGATCAGGCGGATCGCGGCGATCTCGCGGTGCTTCGGATTGTTGATATCCGTGCTGTCGTGATAGAAGGCCGACAGCGCGCCGACCAGGCCGGTCATGATGGCCATCGGGTGCGCGTCGCGGCGGAAGCCGCGCAGGAAGAACTGCATCTGCTCGTTGACCATCGTGTGGTTGGTCACGAGCTTGGTGAAGTCGGCCTTCTGCGTCGTATTCGGCAGCTCGCCGTACAGCAGCAGGTGGCAGGTTTCCAGGAAGTCGCAGTTGGTCGCGAGCTGCTCGATCGGGTAGCCGCGGTACAGCAGTTCGCCCTTGTCGCCATCGATGTAGGTGATGGCGGACTCGCACGACGCGGTCGACATGAAGCCCGGGTCGTAGGTAAACATCCCGGTCTGGGCGTAGAGCTTGCGGATGTCGATCACGTCGGGGCCCAGCGTGCCCTTGTAGATCGGCAGCTCGACGTTCTGTCCGCCGTTACTGAACGACAGGGTGGCTTTGGTCTCGGATGCTTTCATTGCGAGTGTCTTTCAAAGGATTGTTCAGGAAGATTGGGATTGCGCGCCGTCGGTGCGCATCAACTGCAGGAGTTCGATCACGTCGGCCCCGGCCCATTCGGGCTCGGGTTCCTTTCTTCGAAGCAGCAGGTCGAGCAGATCGTTGTCCGACAGGTCCATCAATGTCTCCAATGCCTGCGCCTGCCCGCAGGTCAGACCTTCTTCATGTCGCTCGAAGAAACGGGCGATGAAGAGGTCGTTTTCGAGCAAGCCGCGCCGGCAGCGCCATTTCAGCTTGCTCAGCGCGCGTTCGCTGATGGGCTGGAGGGGGTCGGCGGCGGGTTGCATGGTCTTTAAAAGATCAGATGGCGCGGCGCACCATCAGTTCCTTGATCTTGCCGATCGCCTTGGTCGGGTTCAGGTTCTTCGGGCACACGTCGACGCAGTTCATGATCGTGTGGCAGCGGAACAGGCGGTACGGGTCTTCGAGGTTGTCCAGGCGCTCGGCGGTGGCTTCGTCGCGGCTGTCGGCGATGAAGCGGTAAGCCTGCAGCAGGCCGGCTGGGCCGACGAACTTGTCCGGGTTCCACCAGAAGCTCGGGCAGCTGGTGGAGCAGCTCGCGCACAGGATGCACTCGTAGAGGCCGTTGAGCTCGTCGCGCTCTTCGGGCGACTGCAGGCGTTCCTTTTCGGGCGGCACGTTGTCGTTCTGCAGGTACGGCTTGATCGAGTTGTACTGCTTGAAGAACTGCGTCATGTCCACGATCAGGTCGCGGATCACCGGCAGGCCGGGCAGCGGCTTCAGCACGATCGTGCCCTTGAGCGTGAGCATGTTGGTCAGGCAGGCGAGGCCGTTCTTGCCGTTGATGTTCATCGCGTCCGAACCGCAGACGCCTTCGCGGCAGGAGCGGCGGAACGACAGCGTCGGATCCTGCGCCTTGAGCTTCATCAGGGCGTCGAGCAGCATGCGTTCGTGGCCGTCGAGTTCGATCTCGATGGTCTGCATGTAGGGCTTGGCGTCCTTGTCCGGGTCGTAGCGGTAGATCTGGAATGTGCGCTTCATCGTGAAACCTTATGGGTATGTTCTTAGAAGGTGCGGACCTTGGGGGGCACCGAGGCGACCGTCAGCGGCTTCAGCTGGACCGGCTTGTACGACAGCCGGTTGTCCTTGCTGTACCAGAGCGTGTGCTTCATCCAGTTGGCGTCGTCGCGGCCCAGCGGCGCGACCGGATCGTCGGACGGACGCTCGTAGTCTTCGACCGTGTGGGCGCCGCGGCATTCCTTGCGCGCGGCGGCCGAGACCATGGTGGCTTGCGCCACTTCGATCAGGTTGTCGACTTCCAGCGCCTCGATGCGCGCGGTGTTGAAGACGCGGGACTTGTCCTTGAGCGTGACCGCTGCGACGCGCTCGCGCACGGCGGCGATCTTCTTGACGCCTTCGTCCATCGAGGCCTGCTTGCGGAACACGGCGGCGTGCTGCTGCATCACGGAGCGGATCTCGCCGGCCACGTCTTGCGCGTACTCGCCCGAGGTCGAGGCTTCGAGCTGGTTCAGGCGTTCCAGCGTGCGGTCGGCGGCGCCGGCCGGCAGCGGCTTGTGCTCCTTCTGCTTGTCGTTGAATTCGACGATGTGGTTGCCGGCCGCGCGGCCGAACACCAGCAGGTCGAGCAGCGAGTTCGTGCCCAGGCGGTTGGCGCCGTGCACGCTCACGCAGGAGCATTCGCCTACTGCGTAGAGGCCGTTGACGACGACGCTGTTTTCCTCGCCCTTCTGGATCACGACCTGGCCGTTGATGTTGGTCGGGATGCCGCCCATCTGGTAGTGGATGGTGGGCACCACCGGGATCGGCTCCTTGGTGATGTCGACGTTCGCGAAGTTGATGCCGATCTCGTAGACCGAGGGCAGTCGCTTGTGGATCGTCTCGGCGCCGAGGTGATCCATCTTGAGCAGAACGTAATCCTTGTTCGGGCCGCAGCCGCGGCCTTCCTTGATCTCCTGGTCCATCGAGCGCGAGACGAAGTCGCGCGGCGCCAGGTCTTTCAGGGTCGGCGCGTAGCGCTCCATGAAGCGCTCGCCGTTGCTGTTGATCAGGATCGCGCCTTCGCCGCGGCAGCCTTCGGTCAAGAGCACGCCGGCGCCGGCGACGCCGGTCGGGTGGAACTGCCAGAACTCCATGTCCTGCAGCGGAATGCCCGAGCGTGCCGCCATGCCGAGGCCGTCACCCGTGTTGATGAAGGCGTTGGTGGAGGCGCCGAAGATGCGGCCCGCGCCGCCGGTCGCCAGCAGCACGGTTTTGGCCTGCAGGATGTGCAGGTCGCCGGTTTCCATTTCGAGCGCGGTCACGCCGACCACGTCGCCCTCGGCGTCGCGGATCAGGTCGAGCGCCATCCATTCGACGAAGAACTGGGTGCGCGCCTCGACGTTCTTCTGGTAGAGCGTGTGCAGCATCGCGTGGCCGGTGCGGTCGGCCGCGGCGCAGGCGCGCTGCACGGGCTTCTCGCCGTAGTTGGCCGTGTGGCCGCCGAAGGGCCGCTGGTAGATCGTGCCGTCCGGGTTGCGGTCGAAGGGCATGCCGAAGTGCTCGAGCTCGTACACCACCTTCGGCGCTTCCCGGCACATGAACTCGATCGCGTCCTGGTCGCCGAGCCAGTCGGAACCCTTGATCGTGTCGTAGAAGTGATAGTGCCAGTTGTCCTCGCTCATGTTGCCGAGCGAGGCGCCCACGCCGCCCTGTGCAGCGACCGTATGCGAGCGGGTCGGGAACACCTTCGACAACACGGCCACGTTGAGCCCGGCGCGCGCCAGTTGCAGCGAAGCGCGCATGCCGGAGCCGCCGGCGCCGACGATGACGACGTCGAACTTGCGCTTGGTGATTTGTTCTTGGGTATAGGTCATGGGGGTCACATTCTCCAGAGCACTTGAATGGCCCAACCCGCACACGCTACAAGCCAGACGATCGTGAAAACTTGCAAGACGAGACGGATGCCGACCGGTTGGACGTAGTCCATCCAGATGTCGCGCATGCCGACCCAGACGTGATACAGCAGCGAAGCGATCACGGTGAAGGTGAGGACCTTCATCCATTGCGCGGCGAAGATGCCGGCCCAGGCGTCGTAGCCGATCGGCCCGCGCTTGAACAGCACCTGCGCGAGCAGGATGACGGTGAAGAGCGCCATCAGGGCGCCGGTGATGCGTTGGCTGAGCCAGTCGCGCAGACCGTAGTGCGCGCCGACGACGATGCGCTTGGAGCCGTAGTTCACAGACATGTCGTGCTCCTTCTCAGTACGCGCCGAACAGCTTGGCGCCGAGGGCGAGGGTCAGCACGATGCTGATGGCCAGCGTGGCGATCGCCGAGCTGTGGCCGAATTCCTTGTTCACCGCGGCGTGGCTCACGTCCATCCACAGATGGCGCAGGCCGGCGATGAAGTGGTGGAGGTAGGCCCAGATCAGCGCCAGCACCACGAGCTTGAGAAACCAGCCAGGAACGAACCCAAGGCCGCTGTTGAAGGCGGCCTTGAAGCGGGCGTAGGAGTATTCGGAAGAGACGGAGGTGTCGAACATCCAGATCACGAAAGGCAGCAGCAGAAACATCAGCAAGCCGCTCACGCGGTGAAGAATCGACACGATGCCGGCCGGCGGAAGCCGGTAGGTCGTGAGGTCGGTGAAGGCGTTGATGTTGCGGAACTCGCGCCGCGGCGGTCGGGGTGGTGTGGCCAGCTCTGTCATGGGGGCTTTCGGTATTTTTCGAGGGGGCGGCTTGTTCTTTGGCAGAAATGCAAACAACGCAAAATTCTATTGCAATGCACCATCAGAAAGCTTACGTGCAAGAGTCGCCGCAGTGCTTCGCTCGGGTGCTATCGAATCAATAGCGCGTCAACCAAGCTCGTTGCGATAGTGGTGCGTGTCGGTGCGATAGAGGCCGCGACGCAGCTCCATCGGCGTGTCGTGATAGGTGTGGGCCACGCGCTCCACGCTCAAAAGCGGCGTGGCGGTCGAAACGGCGAGCAGCGCCGCCTGCTCCGCATCGGGCAGCACGGCGCGGATCTTCTCTTCGGCGCGCACCATGCGCACGCCGAACTCGGTTTCGAACATTGCATACATCGGCCCGTGCCAGGCGCGCAGCCGCTCGGCCGTCAGGCCCTTGAAGGACGCACCCGGCAGCCAAAGGTCTTCGAGGATGGTCGGTGTGCCGCGGTAGGCCAGCACGCGGCGCACCTGCAGCACCGCATCGCCGGTGCGAAGCGCGAGCGCGCGCGCGATGTCGGCGGTGGCGCGCAGCCGCTTGCAGTCGACGATCTCGCGCTCGGCCGGGCCCTCGCTGTCGGTGTCGCCGCTGTCGGGCACGAGCTTCAGGAATCGGTACTGCACGTGCTGCTCGGCGTGCGTGGCGACGAAGGTGCCCTTGCCCTGGCGGCGCACCACCAGGTTCTCGGCCGCGAGCTCGTCGATGGCCTTGCGCACCGTGCCCTGGCTCACCCGGAAGCGCGCGGCGAGTTCGATCTCGCTCGGGATCGGCTCGCCCGGTTTCCACTCGCCGGCGTGCAGGCTCTGCAGGATCAGCGACTTGATCTGCTGGTAGAGCGGGCTGAACGAGGGCGTCGCCAGCTCGGCCAGCGCGGTGGAGGAGGTGTTCATGTCGGCCGACATCTTATATAAGACATAAGACAGGCGCCATCGAAACCGCAAATCGGCATAAAATCTTCGACGGCCTTTGCGTCCGGGCGCCAGCGCCCGGCCCGACCTCCGCGGCCGCACCCGCGACCGCGCACCGTTTTCACCCTTTCCTGGAGTTTTCCCATGAGCAAAAAGCCTGTTCGCGTTGCCGTCACTGGTGCCGCCGGCCAAATCGGTTACGCCCTGTTGTTTCGCATCGCCTCCGGCGAAATGCTCGGCAAGGACCAGCCGGTCATCCTGCAACTGCTCGAAATCCCCGACGAGAAGGCCCAGAAGGCGCTCAAGGGCGTGATGATGGAACTCGACGACTGCGCGTTCCCGCTGCTGGCCGGCATGGAAGCGCACGGCGACCCGATGACCGCCTTCAAGGACGCCGACTACGCGCTGCTCGTGGGCTCGCGCCCGCGCGGCCCCGGCATGGAACGCGCCGAACTGCTGGCCGTCAACGGTGCCATCTTCACCGCCCAGGGCAAGGCGCTCAACGCCGTCGCCAGCCGCAACGTCAAGGTGCTGGTGGTCGGCAATCCGGCCAACACGAACGCCTACATCGCGATGAAGAGCGCACCCGACCTGCCGCGCAAGAACTTCACCGCCATGCTGCGCCTCGACCACAACCGCGCCGCGAGCCAGCTGGCCGCCAAGACCGGCAAGCCGGTCGCCGACATCGAGAAGCTCACCGTCTGGGGCAACCACTCGCCCACGATGTACGCCGACTACCGCTTCGCCACCATCAACGGCGAGAGCGTCGCCAAGATGATCAACGACCAGGAATGGAACGCCAACACCTTCCTGCCGACCGTCGGCAAGCGCGGCGCGGCCATCATCGAGGCGCGCGGCCTGTCTTCGGCCGCATCGGCCGCGAACGCCGCCATCGACCACATGCGCGACTGGGCGCTGGGCACCCAGGGCAAGTGGGTCACGATGGGCATCCCGTCCGACGGCCAGTACGGCATTCCGAAGGACACGATGTTCGGCTTCCCCGTCACTTGCGAGAACGGCGAATACAAGCTCGTCGAGGGCCTCGAGATCGACGCCTTCAGCCAGGAGCGCATCGACAAGACCCTGAAAGAACTGCAGGACGAACAAGCCGGCGTCGCCCACCTCCTGTAAGCCGCGTCGCCAGCATGCTCGACTGGAACCCCGCGCTCTACCGTCGCTACGAGGACGAGCGCACGCGCCCCGCCCAGGAGCTGTTGGCGCGCGTTCCCCTGGCCCAGGCGACCCGCGTGGTCGATCTCGGCTGCGGGCCGGGCAACTCCACCGAGCTGCTGGTGCAGCGCTTTCCGGAGGCCGCCGTCGTCGGCATCGACAATTCCGAAGCCATGCTGGTCAGCGCGCGCGAGCGCCTGCCGCAAGCGCGTTTCGAACTCAGCGACATCGCGCGCTGGCAGCCCGAGCTGCCGCCCGATCTCATCTACGCCAACGCCTCGCTGCAATGGGTGCCCGACCACGAGGCCCTGATTCCGCGCCTGTTCGCCGCGCTGGCGCCCGGCGGCGTGCTCGCCATCCAGATGCCCGACAACCGCGAGGAGCCCACGCACCGGCTGATGCGCGAAGTCGCGGCCGAGGCGCCGTGGGCCGAGGCCATCGGCGATGCGGACAAGCTGCGCACGCTGCTGCTCAAGCTCGACGCCTACTACGACCTGCTCGCGGCCGATGCGTTGAAGGTCGACGTCTGGCGCACCGCCTACCAGCACCCGATGGCTTCCGCGGCCGCCATCGTCGAATGGGTGCGCGGCACCGGCCTCAAGCCTTTCGTCGACCGGCTGCCGGGCGAGCTGCAGGCCGGCTACCTCGCCGAATACGAGCGCCGCGTCGACGGCGCATATCCCGCGCGCACCGACGGCAAGCGGCTGCTTGCCTTCCCGCGCATGTTCATCGTGGCGCAGCGCAGGGCATGAAGAATTCGGCACATCCCGCAGACGTGCTGCTCGGCGCGCAGGCCGGCGCGGTCGTGCTGCCGGTGTGCGACCACTACAGCGGCGTCGAATCGCGCATGCGCAAGAGCCTCGCGCTGCAGGCCGAGATGGCCGAGGAGTTCGGTGCCTGCGTGTTCGACGTCACGCTCGACTGCGAAGACGGCGCGCCCGTCGGCGGCGAGGCCGAGCACGCGGCGCTGGTGACCGAGCTCGCACTGGCGGCCGCACCGGACATGCGCGTCGGCGTGCGCGTGCACCCGGTCGATCATCCGGCCTTCGCCGGCGACGTGGTCACCATCGCAGGCCGCGCCGGCCATCGCCTGAGCCACCTGATGGTGCCGAAGGTGGAGTCGGCCGACGACGTGCGCGAGGCGGTCGAAGCGCTCAATGCCGCCGGTGCCGAAGCGCTGCCGCTGCACGTTCTTGTCGAATCTCCGCTGGCCGTGCACAACGCGTTCGCGATCGCAGCGCATCCGCGCGTGCAGTCGCTGAGCTTCGGGTTGATGGATTTCGTCTCGGCCCATGGCGGCGCGATCCCGGCCGAAGGCATGGGGGCAGCCGGCCAGTTCACGCACCCGCTGGTGGTGCGCGCCAAGCTCGAGATCGCCTCCGCGGCGCACGCGCACGGCAAGGTGCCCTCGCACTGCGTCGTGACCGAGTTCAACGACATCGATGCGATGCGCGACGCCGCGAAGAGGGCGGCCGGCGAATTCGGCTACACGCGCATGTGGAGCATCCACCCGAACCAGATCCGCCCGATCCTCGAGGCCTTCGCGCCCGACGAGCGGCAGATTCAAATGGCTACAAAAATCATCGTGGCTGCCGTGGCCGCCGATTGGGCGCCCGTCAGTTTTGATGGCACATTGCACGACCGCGCAAGCTACCGTCATTTCTGGCAGGTACTTTCGCGTGCGCACGCCACAGGCCGTGCGTTGCCGTCCGAGGCGCAAGCATGGTTTGCACCGGCGTCCTCCTGAAAACCCAACCTATTCCAAAGGAAAGACACCCATGAACAAGATCACCCTGATCGCTGCCGTCGCCCTCGCGCTGCCGCTGGCAGCCTTGGCCCAGAGCGGCACCGATGCCGCCAAGCCGCCCCTCAAGGAGCGGGCCGCGAACACGGCCAAGAAAGTGACGCAGAAGGTCGTGCCCAAGCGCGTCATCAAGAAGGTCGAGGAAGCCAAGCCCATCAGCGAAGAGACCGACGTCGTGCTCACGCCCGAGGACCTGGCCGTTTCGAAGCGCGTGCTCACCGGCACCATCAAGTGCGAACTGGGCGCCAGCGTGAAGATCGAAGCCAGCGAGAAGAAGACCGGCTTCTTCATCCTCACGCACGGCACCACGAAATACTTCATGCACCCGGTCAGCAGCCGCACCGGCGCGATCCGCCTCGAAGACCCGCGCGCCGAAGCCATGTGGCTGCAGCTCGGCAACAAGTCGATGCTGATGAGCCAGAAGCAGGGCCTGCGCCTGGCCGACGAATGCCTGGCGACCGAGCAGGAGCTGGTGGCGGAAGACATGAAGAAGAACCCGCCCAAGAGCCTGTTCGAGGGCGCGGACGCTCCCAAGAAGTAAACCAGGGCGCAGGCGGCCCGCCTTTTGCTTTGGCCGCCACAGGTTCCAGATCCGGAGAAAAAGATGTTGCAAGCCTACGTTGACCATGTCGCCGAGCGCGCCGCGCTCGGCATCCCGCCGCTGCCGCTGTCGGCGCAGCAAACCAGCGAGCTGATCGAGCTGCTGAAGAACGCCACCACCAAGGACGGCGAATTCCTGCTGAACCTGCTCACGCACCGCGTGCCTGCCGGCGTGGACGACGCGGCCAAGGTCAAGGCGAGCTATCTGGCGGCGGTCGCCCACGGCACCGAGAAGAACATGCTCATCCCGCGTGCCCGCGCCACCGAGCTGCTGGGCACCATGCTCGGCGGCTACAACATCAGTCCGCTGATCGACCTGCTCGACGACGCTGAAGTGGGCACCGTCGCGGCCGAGGGCCTGAAGAAGACCTTGCTGATGTTCGACCAGTTCCACGACGTCAAGGAAAAGGCCGACAAGGGCAACGCCAACGCCAAGGCCGTGCTGCAGAGCTGGGCCGATGCCGAATGGTTCACCAGCCGGCCCGAAGTGCCCGAGAGCATCACCGTCAGCATCTTCAAGGTGGCCGGCGAGATCAACACCGACGACCTGTCTCCCGCGCCCGACGCCTGGAGCCGCCCCGACATCCCGATGCATGCGCTGGCGATGCACAAGAACGCGCGCCCCGGCATCACGCCCGAGGAAGACGGCAAGCGCGGCCCGATCAAGTTCATCGAGGACCTGCGCGCGCGCGGTCATCTGGTGGCCTATGCCGGCGACGTCGTCGGCACAGGTTCATCGCGCAAGAGCGCCACCAATTCGGTGCTGTGGTTCACCGGCGAAGACATTCCGTTCGTGCCGAACAAGCGCTTCGGCGGCGTCTGCCTCGGCGCCAAGATCGCGCCGATCTTCTACAACACGATGGAGGACTCCGGCGCGCTGCCGATCGAGCTCGACGTGAGCCAGATGAACATGGGCGACGTGGTCGAACTGCGTCCGTACGAAGGCAAGGCGCTGAAAGACGGCCAGGTGATCGCCGAATTCAAGGTCAAGAGCGACGTGCTGTTCGACGAAGTGCGCGCCGGCGGCCGCATTCCGCTGATCATCGGCCGCGGCCTCACCGCGAAGGCGCGCGAGGCGCTGGGCCTGCCGGCCTCGGCGCTGTTCCGCCTGCCGGTCAGCCCGGTCGACACCCACAAGGGCTACTCGCTGGCGCAGAAGATGGTCGGCCGCGCCTGCGGCCTGCCTGAGGGCATGGGCGTGCGCCCTGGCACCTACTGCGAGCCGAAGATGACCAGCGTGGGCTCGCAGGACACCACCGGCCCGATGACGCGCGACGAGCTGAAAGACCTCGCCTGCCTCGGCTTCAGCGCCGACCTGGTGATGCAGTCCTTCTGCCACACGGCCGCCTACCCGAAGAAGGTGGACGTCAAGATGCACCACGAGCTGCCCGACTTCATGAGCACCCGCGGCGGCGTCTCGCTGCGTCCGGGTGACGGCGTGATCCATTCGTGGCTGAACCGCCTGCTCACCCCCGACACCGTCGGCACCGGCGGCGACAGCCACACGCGCTTCCCGATCGGCATCAGCTTCCCGGCCGGCTCCGGCCTCGTGGCCTTCGCGGCCGCCACCGGCGTGATGCCGCTGGACATGCCCGAATCGGTGCTGGTGCGTTTCAAGGGCACGATGCAGCCGGGCGTCACGCTGCGCGACCTGGTCAATGCGATTCCGCTCTATGCGATCAAGTCGGGCCTGCTCACGGTCGAGAAGAAGGGCAAGAAGAACATCTTCTCCGGTCGCATCCTCGAGATCGAGGGCCTGCCGGACCTCAAGGTCGAACAGGCCTTCGAGCTCAGCGACGCTTCCGCGGAGCGCTCGGCAGCCGGCTGCACGGTTCACCTGAACAAGGAGCCGATCATGGAGTACATCAACAGCAACATCACGCTGATGCGCTGGATGATCGCCGAGGGCTATGCCGACGGCCGCACGCTGGCGCGCCGCATCGCCGCGCAGGAGGCCTGGCTGAAAGATCCGCAGTTGCTCAAGGGCGATGCCGATGCCGAATACGCCGCCGTGATCGAGATCGACCTGGCCGACATCCACGAGCCCATCGTCGCCTGCCCGAACGACCCCGACGACGTGAAGACGCTGTCGGACGTGGCCGGCGCCAAGATCGACGAGGTGTTCATCGGCTCGTGCATGACCAACATCGGCCACTTCCGCGCGGCTTCCAAGCTGCTCGAAGGCAAGCGCGACATCCCGGTCAAGCTGTGGATCGCGCCGCCGACCAAAATGGACGCGCAGCAGCTCACGGAAGAAGGCCATTACGGCGTGTTCGGCAACGCGGGCGCGCGCACCGAGATGCCGGGCTGCTCGCTGTGCATGGGCAACCAGGCGCAGGTGCGCGAAGGCGCGACCGTGATGTCGACCAGCACGCGCAACTTCCCCAACCGCCTGGGCAAGGGCGCCAACGTGTACCTCGGCAGCGCCGAACTGGCCGCGATCTGCTCGCGCCTGGGCCGCATTCCGACCCGGGAAGAGTACATGGTCAGCGTCGGCGTGCTCGACGCGTCGAGCGCGCAGATCTATCAGTACCTGAACTTCGACAAGATCGACGAGTACAAGGACGTGGCCGCCGGCGTCGCCGCCTAAGCCGCAGTTCCTGACGCGCGCACGCTGCGCGCCCATGGTGCGCCCGGGACACCGGGTGGCCATGGCGATGTCGACTCCCACAAGATAGCGCGACGCCGGCGTATCTGGAATTCGCCTTGTGGCCGCCGCGCCGCAACGCCTGTGGCAGCGCAAGCCCAACAGGCGGATCAGGCGCGCGCTCGGGTCAGCGAGGCCCGGCGACGATCCGACGATCCATTTCGCAATCAAATTTTCCCGCGCGCCGCCGCCGCCAAACGCGGCGCGCGCGGGTCATTCTTTGGTCGCCGATTGGTCATCGGCCCGGCGGCGCCCAGCATCTAAATTGAGTCGTCGATGCGAGGGTTCATCTTCGATGAACGAGACCGACGGACTCGACACCGTCATGACCAACTGCGTGCCGCACGCCAAAGGAGAACACGATGTATGGACGGCTGACCTATTCGGAGGACAGAGGACTGAAGTTGACCCTTCCAATCTGGAAGGTGCAAGAAACCTGCAGCGAGGAGGAACTCAAATCGCGCAGGCATGACGCCGATCAATTCGTCAAACAGGAATGCGCGAAAGACACGCAAGAGCAGCGGGAGCAAATACAGGCTGACTTGAGGTACATCGTCCCACATGTCTTAACAGATGGAGATGGGGCACAGAAAAAAGAAGACTTTGACTTCGCCCTGTACATGTGCAGGGCCCACAACATCCTGATTGAGTCGCAGCGACGGAAGCGCCGCAAAGTCATTAAGACCGCCGTCGATGGCATCTTCGCCGATCTCAAGTCGCCCTCCAAAGATCAGCGGGAAAAGGTGGAGGTTCTGAAGCGGATCGGCAAGCTCATGCCCGACGGATTTCAGCGTCCTCTTCTCGTATCGCTCGCAGTTGGGCTTCGACGGGACATGCTGGTCAAAGATCAGAAAGCCCCTGAAAACGAGGCTATTTCCGACTTCCTTAGACAGCTTTACTTAGTGACGCTAGATCCGAAGGCCGATGACGCCACCCGGAAACGCCAGAGTATTCTCTTTGATAGCCTTTCGAACGTTTGGCTGTCTCGCCCATTCGGCGAGTGGCGCGAGAACTCCAAACAGCAGTTGATTGAGGCTTTGAGCAGCAAGAAGCACGAAGCTAACGTCTTTCTTGCGCATGAAAAAGCATTGATTGCTGCGCCCCATCTGTTCCCCGGCGAAATCTGGAACGCCCTTGATGCAATCATCGACGAACTGCTCAGCAGCGAGGAAAAACCGCAAGACATCATCGACGAGAAACTGGGGGCCGCCGTGTCCAGGCACCGGTCACATATCGACAAGGCGTTCCGGGCCACCGCCGAGGCCCACAAGCGTGGCGATGAAATGGGCAAGACCGGGACAGATAGCCGCGAGGCACTGAAGAGCTTCCGAGAGCACGAGGACAAGAGAGAGGCCATGGCAGAGCACCTGCAGGCGCTCAAGAAAAAGGCTCCGCAAAAGCCGAAGATCTTAATTCCAGGCGAAAAAGAAGACATTGACCCGTTCTTGTCGTGGGCTGTCGGGCGGGTGGCGTGCTTGATCGACGGCCCTGTCATCGAGCAAGGGCAGAAAGGGTCCATCACCAAGAAAATCCAGGATAAGGAAATGGAAGAGAAAGCGCGCCAGCGGGCGCCCAACACCCAGAGCAAGAAGCCACCATCAATTTCTGTGGTCGACAATGCCAGAGTGATCCAGGACGCACTGTCGGTGACCGCGCGCCTCTTCCTCGACGAGATCAGGGACATGCTGCCGTTGATCCCTGCGCTCAAGGCCATCGGCGTCATGTGCATCCCCGACTGCGAATGGCTGATGCCTGGGCTCGAAAATCTGGCCAACCCGTCGGGCGTCTTCAATGAAGAGGCTGTCTGTCGCGAACTCGTGAATGCGGAAGACGCAATTCAAGAGCAGCGCAAGCGCTTGTGGTCGTGGGGGACCTCCACATTGGTGCGGAATAACTTCCGCGGGCAATTGAGCATGGCGCTGAACAATGAGAAGATGTTCCGTGGCAAGCGCAACGGTGGTGGCCGGATCTTGTGCCACGCCAAGTTCAACGACTGGTCTTACGTCGTCAACAACTTCCACAACCGTTGGGTACCCCTCGTCGACGGTGACCAAACCACTCAGTTGGACGAAGACCAAGCTGTGGCGCTGTATGTTACCGGCAGCAGCCAGAGCGGGCATGCCTTCGATGTGTCCGTGCATCTCTGGCGCCGTCGCGCGGGGAGAACAAGCGCGCCGAACCTGCCGAGCGACGAAAGCAGCGTGCTGTTTCCGCCGATGAACGAGGTCGACTGGTACGACACCCGGATACCTTACTGCGTGCTGCATGTGCCGCTTTACAAAGAGTGATCGGGCGGGCGGCCGTATTCATGGCCGGCACCTCAATCGTCAGTCGAAACTCCGTGGCTCGATTGCGACCATCGTGCTGCATCACCCAGCCAGTGAGTTCGCAGCTCGAGTCGCAGCGGACTGGAGTCTTGATAAGACGACAAGCACAAGGCCTCGCTCCTTGAGGCGCACAGTCAATTGAGGGCCTTGCCCCCCAATGTCGATGTGCCATACCTCGGACGCGCTTGCAAACATCATTGAAGAGCTGCTCACCGGCCGCCAAGCGCGGCGCGCGGGTCATTTTTTGGTCACCGATTGGTCAACGTCCCGGCGGCGCTCACTACCTAGACTGAGCCGTCGACGTGAGGTTCATCCCCGATGAACGAGACCGACGGACTCGACACCGTCATGCCCGACTGCGTGCCGCACGCCAAAGGAAAACACAATGTATGGATGGCTGACCTATAACGGCAATGGAACCATTTTGGCGGCTATTCCAACCTGGCTGTTGCAAGGAGAACCCTGCAGCAACGCGGAACGCGACTCGCGCCAGATTGAAGTCAATCGCTTCCTCAAAGACAAATGTTTGAATGACACGGACACGCAGCGGGAGCAAATACACGAGAACCTGAGCCGCATCGTCCCGCATATTGCCAATAAAGATGAGCGAAACTTCGCCCTGTACATGTGCAGGGCCCACCACATCCTGCCTGACGCGCCGCGACAGGGGCGCGAGCGTGTCATCAAGGACACCATCGATGGCCTCTTCGCCGATCTCAAGTCGCGCTCCCACGATGAGGAGCTAATGCTGGATATTCTGAAGCGGAAGGGCACCCTCATGCCCACCTTGCTTCAGAAGACTATTCTCGAAATACACGCGGCTGAATTGCGAGTACGCATGCTGAAGGAAAAAGAGCCTCTTCATTCTTTCCTTGTAGACCTTGGCAAACGTACGCAGGATCCGACGGCCGACAAGACCACCCAGATAAGCCAGCATGAATTCTATGGCGGGCTTGTGCGCGCTTTGCTGTCCCGCCCAGTCAGCGAGCGCGACGCCCTGATGCCGCGGCTGATGCAAGCGGTGACCGACAAGAACATTGCTAAGGTCCTTAGTGCGGCGCATAAACGATTGATGGACGTGCCCGAACTGTTACAAAGCGATGTCTCGGACACTCTTGCAAGCCTCATCGAGGAACTGCTCACCAGCAAGGACAAGCCGCAAGACGTCATCGACAGGCGAGTGGTGCGGGCCGTGGCCCTGCACGGGTTACGACTCAACCATCTGTACCGGATCACCGTCGCGGCCCTTGACGCTCGCGTGGAGATGGGCGTGATTGGGAAGCGCAGTCGCGAGGCCATCAAGGATTTCCGAGAGGCCGCGATCAGCTTCCGCGAGAAGATGACCCGCGAAATGCGCTTCAAGGCGCTCGCCAAAAAAAAGCAGACTCCGCAAAAACCGAAGATTCCCGAGGGGGAATCTCAAGGCGAAAAAGAAGACATTGACCCGGTCCGGTCGTGGTCCATCGAGCGGCTGGCGAGCTGGATCGGCGGCCCTGTCGTCGACAAAGATCAGCCGAAGCCCGTCAACCGCAAGACGATCGTGGACAAGGAAAGGGTCACGCGCCAGGAGGCGACGAAGAGCCAGGGCAAGAAGCCATCAATTGACGAGGTGAAAGAGCCCGAGGTTGCCAACGTGATCCAGGACGCGCTGTTGACTACCGCGCGCTTCTTCATCGACGAGATCGACGACATGACGCCGTTGGCCATGAATCTCAACGCCGTGGAGCTGAAGGAGTGCCTAACGGCGACGGCGAAGCTCAGATCGCTGCGCCGCCAGTTGGATGGCTTCAACGAAGAGAAGGCCCGTGCCGAACTCATTGAAGCGGAAGCCGCCATTCGAGCGCTGCGCCAGGGCTTGAAGTCGGCGAAGTCCCTCGCGTTGGTGCAGAAGCGCTTCCCCGAGCAACTGAGCATGGCGCTGGGCCGAGAGCAGATGGTCCTAGGCAAGCGCCACGGTGGTCAGATCGCGTGCCCCCTCGCGCTCGAGGACTGGTCCTATGTCGCTGACACCTTCCACCATTGTTGGGTGCCCGGGATCACGAGCATCAAGGTCGATGGCGAAACCATGCAATTGGACCAAGACCAAGCTGTGGCGCTGTATGTCACCGGCAGCAGCCTGAGCGGGTACGCCTTCGATGTGTCCGTGCATCTCTGGCGCCG
>Ga0307515_10000266_pt1 | contig 128712 bp, 114 predicted proteins | sample 17_EM_MG_FD_194513 | JGI IMG/M metagenome (GOLD analysis project Ga0307515, IMG submission 194513) | Populus trichocarpa ectomycorrhiza microbial communities from riparian zone in the Pacific Northwest, United States - 17_EM | ecosystem: Host-associated > Plants > Roots > Unclassified...
CATAGATACATAGATACATAGATACATAGATACATAGATACATAGATACATAGATACATAGATACATAGATACATAGATACATAGATACATAGATGAGAATACAAACTGAATACATGAGTTTTAAATATTGTTGAACAATAAGTAGTAGCCATCATTTCCAGGTGCACCAGCAGTATTCCCAAAGCAGATAATGTTATTCCCAGGCTGCTCTACCATAATTTGATGTGCTCCCAGGCTTGTCATTGACACTCCCAGGCTTGTCATCAGCGCTCCCAGGCTTGTTGTGGGCCCTCCCAGGTGTTTCCCTGGTTGTCACCAGACCTCCTATGTCCCAAAACAAAATTCGTCAGTGCCTCCAGGTCCACCTGACGGCCACTGCATTGGTCCAGTAAACCATGGGATTTGACCACCCTGGACATTTGGTCCAACAACTCTCAGACAATCCCAGATGCTCACAGAGACAAAAATACATTTTACTGATATTTACACAATACAATTGACGAATCATCTGCTATGCCTGCACATATCTGACTACAGAAGTAGCCACTATGATAGAACAGGTTATGATCTCTTGCATTTGATGGGGAAATGACTATCCATACTTCCACTTAATTTGTCCAGCGGAGGTCAAAATCATTGTGGAGATGAAACTCAGCAATCTCAGCAATCAACCCTCACCATGATGCGCTTCTGACAGCAGCAGCTAGATATTACCCAGAAAGTCTACAAGATAACAGTGACTGACCAGTGTGATAAATCATTGTTGTATACGATCAGTTCAATGACATTCACAATTTCCTCACTCAGTAGCACAAACTGTACACCATGGGCGGTCACAATAACACAACTGTTCAAGAGGAAGCAACTGCATTGCATGATCAAGCGATATGTAATTTGGCGGCGGAGTGGGCTGCTACTGCAATCGCAACCATGATGTCTGCGTTCAAGCAGTCAACTGATTGTCATTCTGTTGCCAGATTAAGTACCTTAATACTGATGGAGCGGAGGATTCAAATGCAGTACACAGTTGTTGACAATGTGCAGATGCATTAGGATATACTGGCATCAGCATTCCAGCCACAGTTGAAGCTCCACATCTTTGAGATCAGCAAATGAAATTAGAGCATCTAACTTCAGGGATGCAGAGATGTCAACAACTGCGCATTGTGGATTGGTTGGAAAATCAAGGAATCCAATCTCAGTTTATTGCCATTGACCACTCATACTGATGATGCTGACACCAACATGATTTGACAGGCTATCTCCTTGATGAGTAAGCAAGAGTACTTCACCTCCCTTCTTCGCTGATCCCAAGGAATGATGAGTGGAATGTCATTCTGGAGGTCATACTAGAGAAAAATACTAGGTTGACGATCACATCGGATGAGATTATCAACATCCTCATCTAATGACACACACAATTCTGAGACACAATGTACTCACTCAGCAAGCTTAGCTCTGTGCACAATAAGGTGGCACAGGTGGTAATTGCAACACAGATTCAAAGAGAGATAATGGAGTTAATACAGACAATAGGGAATAGATGGATCGATGGAAGTGCCATCCTCCCCAAATCAAAGGGCACCACACTGCAATGTGCATGTGCAAGGTATATGCTGACCTGGAGAAGGCAGTAGACATTCCAGTGAATGTGTGAATGGAAGCTTCAGCTAGTTCAACTCTCACCACTTCAATCAACAATGATTAGATGGTGGTTAGCTCCACTACTTCATCCAATGAAGGTTTCATACATTGGGGATGCAAAACTCACATCTCCAGCCCTCGAATAATCTGCATCAGTTTCTCTGAATATCCTCCTAATCGAAGCCAAGTGAATTCATTGACTGGTGTCACATCACTTGCAACTGGTTATGGAAGTCTCATGCAGATTTGCCTAATTCCAGATGGAGAGGCAGAATTATCATACTTCAAGATGTGGGGCACTAGTTGGGATTGTTCAAACTCATCTCAGTTATCAATTCCGGATAAAGATGTTAAAGTCAAAACAGTGAATCACTACTATCAGATCCCCATATGTCGCAGGTGTATATTGATGTCCACGTGATGGTCAGTCGATGTGCTATTCATTTTGGATTGAAATCCATAATTACTTCAATTCAGCTATATTAACAATGGGAACTGCTTCTTGGTAGGTATGATGATGGGGTATGTATCTGAGGGTAATGGAGATAAAGAAATGTTACAGTAATTAAACTTTCAACAGGTCAGTCAGAATAATTTAGACACATTGCTGAATATCATTGTAGATACTGCAATGTTGACTTGGAAGTGTAACAGTGATAGACACAGCCAGTGCATGCTCACACAAATACCCTCTGCTCTGTGTATGACATCTTGTGCCACTGAGCCACTGCAGCTAGGGCTCTCAAACATATGTGGTTGTTTGGACACAGTCATTGGAAGAGGCTAATATACACTGCATATTGTGGATTATACTACTAGGCATAAAGATGAGTACATATTGAACAGAACGTAGAATGCCCTATAGACACTGAATGCAGGGAAATCTTTGAGAGTTAGAAAAGCAGGCTACCAAGTGAATCGATTTCAAACAGATGGTGGCGGTAAGTATATCTCCAAAACGTTTGCAGAATACATCAAATCAGATGGCATATACAGGAAATCACGACATTTTTCATGCCTCTGTCTAATGGAGTAGTGAAAGGGGTGAACTGCACCATCAGAACTCACATACAATGCATGGTGGACAATGGTTGGGATCTGAAGACGTACTGAGCATATGTTATCTTCGACGTGATCTATCTTACTAAATGCATTTTAACACGCTCTGGGGTCCATATGACTCCATGGAAGGGGTAGGTGTTAACTTATGAGTGTGGCCTGGAGAGGTGGAGACGGGTGACCTGATGTCCTGGTCCCAGGGGTGTGTAGAGCCGTGGATGAACTCAGAAAGCTAGGGGATCAATATGGGAAGGATATGAGCCAATGAGAGAAATGAGGAATGTACCTGCCCCATCAGGTGAAGTGCTCCTTCTTCATGTATATGAACAACCAGATCATAGAATATAGCTACATGATCAGGTTAGGTAAGTCCCTGTGACATATGAAAATCTCTCATCTCCTCATTTTCCATGGTGACTTCCTCAATCTTGACCCATCTCCCTCAATTATATCTCTTTGTATTGCCCCTGTCTCTACCATCACATGAGTACACACAGATTGGACATGCTTCTCTATCTCACAATGTTTTAATTCTGTGTTGATACTAGGTATTGAATCTACCTGAAATCAACTGTCATTCTTGGGTAGAAGCTGACAATTAAATGTTGCCTCAGGTTCTGGCAAACCTCCCTACAGATCAATTGCCCCCAGACAGCTCTCCAGGTGCAAAATTGTAAGGTTAACTCTCACCACATTTGTCATGTTCTGAGCGAACACCAGAATCCAGTCTCAGCTTTTATTCTTCCTCCCTTGGAGTCAACCACATCCAGATCAACTAATTCCCAAATACACACATACCGATCAACAATATCCACATTAATTACCTCTGAATTACGCATCAGCACATTGACTACTCCACATTACATACCTGAACATTGACCACCTCCAGATTGACCGCCTCCAGCTCAGGTTTAATTCAAAGGTAGGTTTGGCTCTTGTTACATGGCCATGATGTCCTGATAATGAAGGAATTGAGCCTCGACAATTGTTGCAGCTCCCTCCTGATCAATCATCCGGAGATCAACTGCCTCCAAGTAGATATTCTATTTGGCATGTTTACTGCTGCTAAGTACATCTCAGATTGCACTCAATCAACACCACAATGTGCACCTTTCAGGTCACATAATAATGGCCTCCAATGTGCATCTCTAAGTGTAGTAAATTACATTTTTGAAATGCATCTCAAAGTTTGCATGCTCATGGAGTCTAATATCAGCAAAATGTATTATAGTCACTGGCAGCCTCCAGGAGTGTTTCAGAGGATGTAGAGTGTAAGGTGAAAAGTGCCAATTTCAGGAGAGATTCAGACCCGAGGAAGACATTCCTTCAAGCCTTCGGAGTAACTTCGATATCTGATCTCTGGTACTGCAGTAGCATGGGAGTTATTGTGATACGTTTGGGAACATGTTGGAGCACTTGAGAGAACTTGAGGTGCACCTGGGAGTGATGCGGAACCAAAGAGAGAATCCCAAACGAAGTCTGAGTGATGCTTAGGTTCTGATGGATATCCATCTGCAGGGCTGCAGTCGTTATCTGAAACTCTCTGGATGTAAACAAGCAATCCATTTCCCTCGATGGTGAATATGATGCATGGATTATGGTTCATTATCACTTCTGAATCATACTACATATCATCTTCTTCAACTTTGTATTTTTTGCCTCACGGCATTAATGAACCAAAGGAAATGGCAAGTGATTTGAATATAAATGAAGGTAGACCGAACCAGTAACCTGACTAAGCAATTCATTGTTACAAATTAAACATGGTGTCAGTGTCATCCACAACTTCTCCCATCTCATCAGGGGCAACAAAGGCAGGAACATATAATTCATCAACAGTGCAAAGAAGCTTGAGGCGCTCATTGTTTTTCGTGATAATTAGTACCTGGCGAATGGATGAAATGGATTTCCAATGTCATTTCGCTCGATTTGTGATATCTAACAATGGTGTACTGTGATGACAGCTAGCTGTGAATCTAAAGGGAGGTTCAAATGGCAATATAGTATATTTGGATGCCGAAGGGTACTAACTATCAGCAATGAAGAGTGCCAGATGGGGAGTGCAGTGTGCAAAAGAGGAGTACACAGAAGGTGTCGGAGCAGCACAGAATGAAAATGAAGACCACCAAATTGTGTTTGAGGAGTACTGATGGGAAATGAGGAGGGCACACACAACCAGAGGAGTGCCAAAAGGGGGGGACATGAAGTGCAGAATGAAATTGAGGAGCGCCAATGCAGGCAGAGGAGCACTGGTGAGGATTGAGCCATGCTATCCCACCCATGGAGCAACAAAAAGGGGAAGTAAGCAGTGCAGAATGCAATATAGAAGTGACAATCAAGACTGAGGAACACTCGTAGGAGTTGAGGAGCACCCATCCCAGGCAGAGGAGTGAGGAACAGGTGGTATAAAGCACTGAATGAAATAGAGGAGTGCCAATCCAGACAGAGGGGATTAAGGAGTACTTATCCCAGTGGAGAAGTGCTGAAAGACGAGGAATTGACTACAGAATGAAATAGCAGTGTGTCAAGCTAGGCTGAGGAGCGCCGACAGCGATTGATGAGCTCATATCCATGTTGAATTGTGCCGCTGGGAGGGTATCAAGTGGCCCACTAATGTGTGATTGATGTATGCAGTGGCTTCCAGAGTAAAATTTATCACAGGGGATGGGTAAAATGTACCTCAGTATTCATCTTGAGAAAACACAACTTTGGCCTTCTTTCCATTCACATAATCAGACAGCACTCAATGAATAGCTGCGGCTGCCAACACTACATTCTGTGATCCTAGAGGTTAAAAGTACTGGGATGTAGTAGGCTGGCACCCCAAGCTATTGGCAGTGAAGTGAAATTGATGGTGAATTACAACAAGCACTTCCTTTTGGGTGAACTGTGATTTCATGTCATCCATGACCTTTGAGAGATAACCATTCTCAAACAGAAGCTCATTAGCCTTGATCTGAAGCACAGTCTCAGAGTCCAAATCCAACTGGTAACTATGGAGAACAGTTCAACTTGCCCCATCTGCCAACCCTCCTTGAATGGTACTTATCTTTAGTTTTGACTATTTATATTTTGAGGCACAGTCAATATAGTAAGTCTGATGGAGAAGCACCAAAGAGAATCCAAAACTTACAGCTTCTTGTAGTTGCAGATCTATTTTGAGAGATGGACGACTGGGCAATTCACTGACTGATGATGTGCCTATAGGAGCACCTGCTGATGCCCACGGACAATCCTGATCTTTGATGGCTGGTTTCAAAGCATCTTCAACCAGCGAGCACTGATCATCGGAGAGTATTGGCCAAGGAGTCTTCGTCAACCACATTGCCTCCATTAAGGTTTTTGCTACCTACAATATAGCCTTTGGTTTTGGGGAATGTTCTCATCTCCACTGGCCTTGTGTTGTGGAACATTCTGGTGTATACTAGACTTGGGTAGCAGCAGCACCGGGGCCAATGGTGCATGGTCAGACTCAGATAATGTGTTGAGGAGGGTTGACTTTCGGCATGTGAGCAGAGGTGGGGCAATTGCCCCAGGTGGATTTCGGGAATTTGAAACCGGAGGGAGAGCAATGACAGTATCAGCATGGCTCTGTTTCTGGCTGAGTGGAACCCTTGCAGTTCGTATTATCTTTTCCCTGTGTGCCTAGCTTAAATAAACCACCTCCCATTGATGATCTAGATTGTCATCTTCGATGTTGGATGATATGGTGTACTCTCCAGCATCCTTACTTTCATTATCACTGATCTCCTAATCGGTATTGCTGTCCTGATACATCAATGCAATTGGAGACATATGTCATCGGCAATACGATGCACAAATGAAGATAATTGGAAAGCAATGATTTGATGAGTGATGATGATTGGCAGATATCCTCAATGTGAGTGGTCTCTGAAGGTGTACTTCTTGATTGTTCTGTGAATACTGATTCCTCACCTGGCTGGGGGTACGTTCCATTTGCTGTAATGAAGAGAGAAAGTTGGGGAATGTGGGAGAGAGTGTATAAGTAGGAAATATGAGATTAAGTACAATAGAATAAGGGGAAATATGGTGCAAGAAGTTGCACATCGTAGAGGAGAATGCAATTTGAGCTGGACTGCTAATGGGTTTGGGTGAGATGACTTTGATGGTGCATATCGATATGGAGGATGGCAGTGCAGTGATCCGATTTACAACATTGAAAGGTGAGCCAGAATTGATGGATTCCTAATACCCAATGTTCGCAACTCCAAATATGAACACTTTATATGGATAGATCAATTGGAGGTTGGCTAAATCCAATGAACATAGAATAGAACAAGACTCACCTAAACCAGATGCACTGGAACACAACTGGCAACATTCACTAACTCTTGGTGTAGGCCAACTGGATCACTGAGAACCTGAATGAAAGCTTGTGCCCCTGGAAATGGCTCCTCTGAACATACCAATTATGCGTGAAAGTTCCAGCATTTGAGGTGACTGCATGGTGTAGCTGCGGTGCAGTATTGAGAATGTGCAGAACTAGATAGATTCGAGACCTTGTGAGTGATGGCTGAGTTGCAAGGGAAGATACTGTGTTTGAAAATGTTCAAGGAGAAATATGAATCTCCATGTGTTGCATATCCGCCAGAAGGACACATGGATTTCAACAATATCCTATTGAATCAGGATGCTGCAGTTAAGTTAGAGGTCGATATGACAATATTGTAAGTACAATTTCCCTTTCATGTGTTCATCTGGGCCTGGTCTGCAGAATATTATTCTCAACAATGTTGCAGTTAATGGAGGAGGGAGTGCATTTGGTGCCCAAAGAAGAGATACCGATGTAGAGAAAGAATGGCAAGGTTTAATGGATGATGCAGGGGTAGTTTTATTGATTCAAGCACTCGTCAATGCCAAGATTGCTAACAAATTGGTCGTCAATACTTACTCACATTATGATTTTGCACCTAATATCTAGTAAATTGCACACTGTTGAATCACACATTCAATACAAGTCTCACAACTACAATGTTGACTTAAAACAAATCTTGGAATTGAAAGCTATATACTGCAATGGCATGAATACATGGTGAGATGTCATCTCACAGTGGGCTGAAGAATGATTGCATGCATGCAGTTTGGGCAAATTGAGGTACACTGCAGTTTAAATGGTTATGCTTGGATTCAATGGCTGGGGATGGCAGGCTCACCTTACTCTGACAGTAAAGTGCACACTCTGAACCTTTCTTTTTTAACTCAAGCATTCAAGATTCTCTCTCTTCGAACTTCAGTCTTGATGGAAATGAGTCTTGATGGAAATCAGTTCCCACAACCGATTTTGAGATATGCGTTTTGGTATTCACCATATATATTTAGTCAGAATCCAGTTAAGTCTGCATTCAAGTCATTCAGAACTTAGGCCGCATTGTATAAGTGCAGTACATCAGTGGGTGGGATTTGCCAGCCCTCTTGCAGAGACACTAAACTGAATCCATCATTTGAGATTCTCACTCTCAGGCTACAGCTTTTTTGACAGATCCTGAACTTGTAGAACTAATTTTGAGATTTTAAAGCATAGGTCTGAACATACTACTTAGTCAATACTGCGTTAAGTGAGGTTACTAATTGGCTAGATCAGTATATTTATGATTTAGTTGTACAGTGGCTACCATCCTGGAACAGACAGTTGACACCAAGCTGAGAGTTCAAGGCATGGTAGCAGCAGCCTTCACGTGCTGATCCAGCATCGATTCATATATTTGGACAGGATGAGCTGGAAGTGCTCTCTACACCTGAACATGAATTGTCTTGATTGCTGACAATCTGTATGCACTATGTCCACTGATTCAAAGTCAAAGAAAACATGATGAGAGTGAAGCAAACCAAAATATACAGTGCACTACAGACTGGGGTACATAGGCGTTGGTGGCTTATTTGTCACTCTTGAGGAGTGGGCTGGAATGATATATCCAGAATAAGTCACAGCTTGTCAAAGGTGGCTTCATACAGATCGGAGAATCTCATTCTGGACTGGGTTGCAGATCTCTGTTGTGCCTGAGCATTAATCATAGCCCACGAAATACCCAGCAGCAAAAGTTTCAGTGTAGCAATGAATACCTGAAGAATGACTCAGCATCCGACTATTTGGGATGCCAAACTGAGTTGTGGCTCATCATGAATAATGGGTCAGCGAATCCCTCAGCTTGGCCAGGAATAAGTAAGCCCGTGTCTCATATTCTGCCATAAGTTCTCAATATTGCCTACATGGTCATTATCACCAGTTGGGATTGGCAAATATGCTTTGCTGAATCTGTCATAACGATTTGCCCAGGATTCGCCGGCAAATGGCACCTTCTCTCATTGGCCAGTGAACACTGTGGCTGTGGCATGAATAATCTAACACACGTACTGAATGTCACTTAGACACCTCCATATTCCCAACTACGGTTGGCAAATGTAGAGTGCTAGATCAGCCATAACACTATTTGCCCAGAATTCTCTGATGCACCTGAACTTCAACTATATGCCAGCCAAAATTGCGGCTTTGCCACACATAAGCAAGCTGTGTCTCATATTCTAACACAAGTACTCAATATCACCTAGACTATCTCATTGCCGGATGGGATAGGCAAATTTGCTGTTCAAAATCTTTCAAAATGCGACTCATTGCATATGCCGAGGATTTTCCAGGGCACATGACTGAGGTTCAACAATTCTTTTTTCAATCTTTTGACTTGGAAATGGGTACTGGCCTAAGCTTTCCAGTGCACCTCAAATTCACAACTGACAAAGCCCTTAACTGTATCATTCCCAGAATTTGACTCATGTCATTTATCATGAGATAGTCCTGCCAGGAACTTGTCATGTACCTTATCAATTGACTTCATCTTACATTAGTCATTAATGATAATCAAGAAAGCCAACAAAATCCCACTGTAACCATTTCTGATTTAAGACTCAGCAATTCCAACATCAGAACTTTGATTGACTTCAAATTGACAGAAGAGAATGGATATATTAATGCAGTATAGTGTGCGTTACAAATGACCTTGTTGACAATTTGTATCAGTTAAGAAGATTATGCTGCTTGAATATCTGAAGAGGCATATCTTGATGAGGCATCCTAACAATCTAAGATGGTGGATCTTCAGACAGAAATATGTCTCCATTCTCTGTCAGCCGCTCCTTATGATCCTCATACGACTCAAGAATCAGGTACATCATCAGAGTTGTAATGTTTGATCCACTCTTCAGGCCGTGCAGGACACTCACTTGGGCTACTCCTGAGTGTTAGTGGAGATTACGCACACAGTTATCATAGCCACCAGGACTAGTATGCAGTAAGCATTTGTGTTGTACTCTGTTTTGCCCTAGCCAGACATCGTGTGCACATGTCTGCCACTGATCATTCACTACCCCGATCTTGTCAGTGATCACTGCATGGTTTGAAGTTGTAAGATGCAGTCCTGTCCGACCCACACTGGGTGTAGTTACAAAACCAGAGGCACGTCGTGAATTCTGGAATTTTAGGTGCATTTCTGGGCATGCATCATTGCCCATTTCTGCATATATGTGGAATATATCCACATGATCTGCAAAATACTCAGTTAGCCACCAGTTCAGATGACAAACTTGGCCTGGAAGAGGACAAAATAGCACAGCCATTTGTAGCTGAGGTGTACTGGGGAGTGCATTATCATTTCACTCTTGTTCTGGATGGAGCGCATCACATGATATGTCATCTTGGTCAGGTTTTGGATACTCTGCAGATTCAATGATGAGTGTTGGCAAAACTGTCACTCTCAGCAGTCAGAAATTGGAGAATTCACCCAACTCTCTAGTGACCATTCATCGTACCATTGTCCAGATATGATGTTGCAATTCTCATGGTTTTCCATCACTAACAAATAACATACTGGGCGCCATCTATGAACACAATATGCTCCTGTAGCGCCCCATGACGTATATCGTTCTACAGTAGTCTGCAGGTTTACTTGCTCGTCCTCTGTCCACTCGAGATCAAAGAGGTGTGCAACCTCTGTTGGTATTGCCATTGGTTGTTTTCCATTGGCTAGTTTCTTTTCCAATCACCTCCTTATCATTGAAGGCTTTGCAATCTGTATTATCGGATGTGCCACACCATGTTGAGCTTCTTCATCTTCAGTATGGATAGCATGTATCAACCTCCTCAGAGAGGAATACAATGCCACTGCAGCGTGCGTTTTATCACAGAATCATCCTCTGGATCATCAGAGGCACCTGAAAACAGTCTGATCATCTGATAACACCTGTCATAAAGTTAAGCAATTAAGGTGTAGCTGTGACTTGGAGATTGAATTGAACTCTTGCTCTCATTGCAATTTGCCAGCCCACACTGTTATTAGTCTTGTAACAATGAGACTCATCAAAAATCACAAACCTCCCAGAACAGTATGAGAGTTGGCCGTTGCTTGATGGTTTCTCTCTCTAGATGTTACAATATCACATGAAATACGATTGGTATTGCATCGGGTTTGAGGTGCATCAATAGTGGTGTTCAGATTTTTATTGGTGAGACTCACAGTGTGCACATGCAACATAGTCACCAGTTTGAAATGCGTCCCATACTATATCATCACGTCGATAACAGTCTTCAATGTGTCTACCACTCCAGCCTGTGACCACCAGGATTGGTTTTAGGGCCGAAGCAAGTGCTGGATGCCCCTGAGGCGGAGATGTCTGGATCTCTATAAGGTAGTGGGGCACTAAATTCTGTCTGTGCAATGGAGACCACTCCCATTCTTCACTGATAATTCTGGGATAGTTGTTCTGCACCATATCCACCCACTCTGCAAGGGTATTCCCGTACAAAATTGGCAGAAGCTACGCTATAAAAACCATCTCAGTCAGCAATTGGCATATCATAGCCACTGCCACTGAGGTAAAACTCTTGCCAAGACCCATTTCATCTGCCACCAGCGCTCCTGGCATATCTGAATCCCAAACCCATCTGCTAACAATGAACCATAGTGCGCAAACCTGGTGTGGCAGAAACTGGGATCCGGGCAGGCCAGGAATTTGATATCTATTGCGAGAGACCCAGGAAGCTTTCGCTTGGCAAATCTAACCTGCATTCAGCAGCCTGACTACCTCAACAAGCCGCTTGCATTTGAACTAGTTGTGTATTGTGTTGAGAAGAGTATTCAATACCGAACTGCTATTATCTGGATCAAGGATATCCTCACCACCCTCCACTGGCTCATGAACCTCCCTTGCACATGATTCTGTCATCTGTTCATCCTCAATAAACTCTATCAGTTGCTCCGATTTATGCTGGCCAGATGGGATTAAACTCTGGCTCTCCTGAAATTGATCGCGATGTTAAGAATTTCACCAACAAGCCACCATTGGCATGAGTATCTTTGGATGGAATACAATCAATTCTATTCTTTCAATTTGAACTTGCATTAATACAAGTGTCATTCTCTTGCCCACCATCCCCCTTCCATCCTCTTTAGAACCTTCCAAAGTCTGTCTATCATGATTAGCAGTTGCGCACATCTAGGATTAACACAGCTAACTGGGATTTCCTTGCCTGGTCTTATTACATTCTCGGCAATCTCCTTCCCTCTAGCTCTCCTCATTTCTAGCAACAATATTTCCAAATCGTGTCATACATTCAACTTGAAAGCATTTGAAATGCACCAGTTGTATGAAATCTGCCTATATATGGGGTCACTCAACATTTGCTCATGTGTATATAATCCCACATACTTTGCTTCCAATATGTTCTGCTCTAGAGTGCACTTCAACATTGATGGTACAATCGATGGCTCTATTAGGCCTCCATTCCTATTGATGAAATTCATTAACTCCTTACAGTACATCACATCAGTATCTAAGGCTTCAACCAGTTTGCGAGACATCATGTAATCATTGCCATTCAACACCCAGCAAATAACAACTATGCATGTTGGATTTGGCAACTCTGGGAGGTTCATTCACTCCTGTGTGCATACGCACGCTCAATATTCCACCGGTGGTCACTTGTTGCCTCGCCTTCCCCTCTTCCTGGACTCAGGACTTTCTATACCACATTTACCCAAAAATGTTTCAATCTACTCCTGGTGAATCCTTTGAGCATTATCAAAGTTATTCACTGGCAGCCAGTTCTCGACTGTCGCCAAAAATCTGCAACTACTATCTCACTATATAGAGGTCAGTTTCGAAACTGTTTAATCCGTTCTACTCCAAGCTAATCGACAGATGCTGTTTGACCAGAAATCCAGACACCCCTTCCTTCTTGGACTTGTTGTACTAATTTTAGGTGACCTGCCCCATGCGTGTGGCAAATTGCGGCAAGGAGAATTCAGTTTGCTTTAGGTGGATTGGGGGAATACTTCCTGCACTGTGCAAGTTGGGCAAATCATCGCACTCATCTTTCGCATTATATTTGTCATAGCAAATCTCTTGTACGGAAGGCAAGTCTACAATCCCTGCACCATCTGATTTCCTCAATTCCACTGGTGGCAGGAATCTATTCATTGCAAGCCTGATGAGGGCTCTCCGCAGTATGCTAGAAGGAGGATCCAGTGGAGAAGTGCTGGAAGATGTTGACTGATAATCTGGAGTGCATCCTGGTGGTGCTGGAGTCACTCCAGGTGCACCTGGAAATAACAGTCGTAGTGCTGCAATCTGCGAAGGAGGGGAACCTTTGTGACCCACAAGAACCACCATGATGGAGGTCGGATTCTTGCCACTGGGGACACTGACTTGGAAATGGTTGGGTTAGGCTGGTGGTTAGTTGCGAACCATGTGTTATGGTGTATGGAGAATGGTGATGAAACTTTGAAGCACCTGGGAATGGCTGCTGTGAAGAAGGGCAACCATTTCCATACAGCAGATAATATTGATTGGTGTGTCTCCAAAATAGACTACGTTTGCCAGTGACAGTTTGGTAACTATTATCTAATCATTCTAAATTGTCATCTGTGCGTAGTTGGGAGCCAAATGGGCCACCCAGTGAAGCCAAGTTGCTGTGTTTGTTCCAGAACCATTTGTGAACATGCATTGTGAACAATGATCGTGGTAAACTACTATAGATGCGAGTTGTGATGTAGGACAAATTGGAGTTAGGTTGAATATATTGAAGGTAGCAGTGACTTTTGGCAGAATGAAGGTCTTCCTATGTCCCATTCTGTGTTCACACACTGTGATGTATCATTACACGATAGATCTATGAAACCAGCCCGGCTGAGAAAGAGAATCCTTAATCACACGCATAGTATCATTCTTTGTGACATGCTCCAAATCATATACTAGGATATCGGATTGATGCTCCCCTTCCTATGGGTTCCATGACATTAAAGGTCATAGAACAGATATCATGTGATATCTCCAGGAACCCAGCAAGAACCATAACCAGTATGAAGATTAGCACAATGAGGGATATGACACATAGACTGTGCATGATACGACCTTGCAACATCATTCAATAGGAGGCCGGTGAGTCAAGCAGCATAAGTAATTGCTTCCAATTGAGCTCCTTCTCTATACGTCGTTCATCTCCTCAGGATCCACCCTGCAGTCAAGGATCATTACGGAAGCATACCCCCAATCAGCTTATCAGATCTAGATGATCATTGCGTGGGTGTATGGATAGCTTGGAAAGTCATCTATTCATTGTATAAAGACAATCTACATTCTTTATTACCTGCTCAGAGGCTCAAGGGAATCTATTACTCACAATGTCACAATGCTGTATTTAAGGCTGATTGTGGTGTTTGTAGCAAGCACTTGTTGAACATGAATCTAAAGTAGATAGCAGTGATAACAAAAGTAACCTTCTCTTCTCTGCAAATGATTTTCAGCAGATGATGTGCATGATTATTGTAAGGGATATGATATGTATTTCCTGGTTTAGGAAGAAAACTAGTCATAAGGTGACTTTGTTTTACCCCTTGCCCTAATTTGGCGGGGCATGATGCGGCTGTGAATGTGATAAGCTAACCTGAGTTAGCTCACATTGAATCAAATAACCAGGAGGTTTGAAACCACCCTCTGCGGCATCGTCAAGATTTATCTGAATAAGGATTCAGTGATCATTCCTCGTTTATGGTCAACACTGGCCAGTAACTTGGTAAGTTTTTCATCTGCACAACACATTATTTGACGTGAAGTGACTCGAGGATCACTACCAACAATAATGACCAATATCAATGCATGAAGGCCTATTACCGGATGGAATTCTACAATCTACAGGCTGAGATCAACCCGTAACATTGTGGTTTAACTTCAGACAGTGCACATTGATAGCAATCGATGCACTAGTCAACTAATGATCTGCCCATAGTGAAGGAACTGGGTGAACCATCACCTGAAGATACTCCTGACAAAGAACCTATTCACCCACAGCAACCTGATCTGACATGTTCTCATGATCCAACCAAGTCAAAGGCTCATAGGCAGAGAGTTGGAGTGGACAATGCTGGGGCGAAAGCATATGGCAAAGTAACTGGATTGTAAAACAAGCATCACAGGTACTCAGAACTATTGAATCTATGGCATCCATCTCAGTCAGCAGATGACTTTCAAGAGGCTCGATCATTTAGGCAGCAAACAAACATGGGAATAGATTAACATCTGAGTGGTGGATTGGACACATTCAAAATCGAATCATCTAAATTGGCAGATAACCTGTGAAAACTGCTCTCTGAAATCGATTTCCGGCTAGGCGATGGTACTTAGATTGAAGATCCTTTGCAAATCTTTAGAACATTATACTACAGTGATATTTTCATATATATACAGTTTCTTTTTGGCACATCTCTGATTTCTGGCACACTTCGATTGTCACCTGGTGCACCTTGCAGGCACGGAAAGACCTGGAATATACAGTTAGATGAACACAGGCGAGCTTTGTGGTAATAACCCAGATTAGCTTTCTGTCGGAGTGATGATTGTACCAGTCATTTGTACATCTAATGAGACTAATGTGACCAATGTTTTGGATGATCAGCATACCTGGCCACTATAACTCACAATTGGTACTATTCGAAAAGATATCTGCCGCACACCTAACAGGAACCCCTGGAGTCTCTTTTGGCCGATTGTCTGTATTCCAAATGGTGACAAAAATTCTAACGAGGTACGGTATTGGCAATTGCCCCCGTTGGCACTGCACACTCCCAACACAGGAATCTTGGCCTAACTGTTCCCAACTCGAAATGGAATTGTGCTGATGGATTCAAGGGATAATGTTATCCTCTTCGGGCTGCCTCGGTTGAGGATTATCGAAAACGTGTCATGGTTGCTCAAGTCTTTTATAGATCATTCCCAATGGGTGATGTTGATAAAGGTTCACCGATGGGGCATTCAGCTTTTCGACCACTCCAGAAATCTAGAGATCACCATAGTTCCTCCAAGCTTCTAGACAAAACTAATATTAATGTTCTGCACACTGTTGGTGTTAATCCAAGCTGCAACCAGTTTGGGCAATACCCTCTCTGCAATGTTGATCAGCTTTGGCAGCATAATGAATTGCATCAGATGCCCTTTGGTGTAGATGAAGACTAGTTGCACTGGCTGCTAAAGTACCTGAATGCTAGAAATGTCAACGATCAATTTGTTAATCAACCCACATCAATAGCAAGATATCCAGGCCTCCAGCACTTCTCTGAACTGTTAGATGCAGTGGAATGTGGCTCCCTGCAAGGAAATGAGATCTGGTGCATGATCAGAGAACTGGTAGTAAATTGCGCTCCAATTTTTGACTACTCCAAGGATAATTTCTAAACAGCGGCAGAACTAGCCACTGATGATATGGTCATAGGAGCAGTGCAGGCAATACATGGATTCTCTGTACTTGTTAGCAAACAAAATCACGTTGATCTATCCCTCACAGCACTAGTCGATACACTGAAGCGATTTTACATGAAGCATGGGGTTTTTCAGGAACAGAATATATCAAACACAGCAAAGGCCAAAGTGGATAAATGCTGCGCAACACAATCCCAACAGTTACAGGAACATGAGATTCATGAAATTCGTGCTGGGATGGAGGTTCAGATGGACAAGGCTGAAAAGGTTAGTACACCAATATGAAGGCAATTTCAGGTGCACCTGGACCTAGCCTGACAAGCAGCAACCAAATGGTCATATCCTGATCAAAGGTGGGCAAAAGAGCGATTGGAGCACGAAATCTATCAGGTGACACCTGTCAAATACAAGACATTCAATCAACTATTGCAATGTCATAAGCAACAACTATTACAGGAAGTTGGGACTAAGGCAACCAGTCCCAGCAGCACATTAGCCAACAACCTTGTTCAAATAAAGACTGTGACAGAAGAAGAGGTTTCAATCGCGGCAACCATGACCTCTGAGAAGAGTGTGGAATTTCTGAACCATCAGTCGCATGCTGAGACTGAAGCTACCACCTGGAGTACTGCTAATGCTGACCACATTGCGAATCAGCTGGAGACTGATTTAGGGTATTACTTCTAATTAGCAGACATGGTGCATAAAGATATTCTCTATCCGCTCAAATGAGTTTGAAGCTTCGTTGCACCCAATTGCCATTCAGAAGCTCCAAAAAACCTTCAAACAGCATGAATTGCAGTTCGGATATCTCAAGATACATCTTGCGAGCAATATCTCACAGCCAATTCTGGGAATGGGTTCTGGCTATGATTTCACTGCTGATATTTCAAAATGGCTACATATTGGCATTGTAAAAGTGGAATATTTACTACCCACCAATTCAATTACTTTTGATAAATGTTCAATCACAGTGACAGGTGTACCAGTCGTGACTATATGGAGGAGTCCCCGTCGTATTCTGCCCTCTAAGGCTGGTAAAATATTAACATTGCACAAGTTTTCAATCAACTTTCTGCAGCTGATAAACAGCAAAATACTTGCAGAACCCGTTATTTACTCCTCCAGCATTGTCAGGAAGAGCCATAATTCTGCTCTGTATCACAACAGGTATATTACTTGAGCGAAACTTCTCTCCATGGAGTGATGAGAAGTATCAAATTGACCTCACTCAGAGATGCGTCAGGAGATTCCGGCATTTCCAACTTCAAACTGCTATGTCATGCACAAATGGCAGAGGACTGGGGACATGAAATTCTGGGACTGGTGCTCAGATATGATCAGAATGTACTCATAGTCAGTATGTTAATTAAACTTCAGAATGGGCTGTTGTACCACCATCAACTATTTCACTGCCCTTCATCTGTTGAGTGTCTGGGACTTGATTGCAAGGTAGAATATAGAAATGCCAACCTAGAGATTATGACTTATTCTGATAGCATCTGGATCAAATATACTAAATGCGACCCCAATAACACCATCGATGGCCAAGTGACTTCTCTCCAGGATTATACTTTAGCTGGACTCCCCGGAATCAGACCTTCCAATTTCAGCAGCGCCTACTGGCCAGATACACAATGTTGACCATTTCCAAGAGGTGTAAGAAGACTCATCAATGGATATTACATCCTCAAGCTCAAGAATATGCGGTGGTGAGTTCAACAAAGTCCAAAGATCTGCATTGTTGGGCTGGCTGTGTTGACAAGTTCATCCAGATGTTCAAATTGAGTGATATGTTGCATATTGTTCCTGTCGGAGCAATTATTGGACCAGTACATTCAAAGCAAGAGAATGGTACATCAGACAGAAGTGATAGCATATGGGTTGGAAATAATCAAGTGGATTTAGATTCCTACTGCACTGTATATCAATTACAATGCCTGAATTGAGGTGTGTAGCAGGAAGATAGTTAATCTAATTGTACAATTTGATATAAACATTATAATCATCACTCCCAGAATGTGTGGCTCCAGGTGTGAGGTGTAGCAGAATAGTCTTCTGGACATGGCCAACATTTGCAATAGCTCTGAAATTTGCACATCTTAATAGTTGATTTGGTAGCATTTTGAAGGCAACTATACACGTTTCAGAATATTCTTGCATTCTGTTTCACAACTTCTGGTGCATGGTGGAGCACCAGCGAACTTGTCTCAGAGCACCTGAATACACATCATACTGCGTTAAGCCTATCTGGCAGCATCTGGCAGCATCTGGACAGATCAGTATGGCTGCATAGAGTTGCTGAGATGTTCTGTTATGACTTCGAAAGCTTTCTATATTGTGCTGATGAACGGAATCCATAAGCACATTCAATCCCACCCTCCATGTACATGATATGTTCACTTGATCATACCCTACATGTGTATCTTGAAGTTCACACAATTGGCAACTCCAGAAACAGCTTCAACCATACTTCACCACTACCTGTAGCCATTCATGACGGAATATATGCAGATGGATACCAACATACATAATCTAATGTATTGCTATGTAGATACCTGGATGAGTATTCAAATTGGATTTATGAGTTTCAAAATTCTTTCACAATGAATAATAACTACATTATCTACGCGCATCTGTAGCAGAACCAATGAAGATGTCCATTTCCCAGGTTGCTCAACTACAATTTGATATGCTTTCATGTCCAACACCTACATTTCCAGGTGCTACTGAAAATTTTAACCAGTCCTGATGTCTTTTCATAGCTATATTGCGAAAACTCTCGGGTCCATCCACTGGCTGCTATAACAGTTCAGTGAGCCCCAACATTAGTTGCCTGCACTCCCAGGTGTCCTGTAAGGCAACTTTACATATCCAGTTAATTCTGTAAATTGAACATCTCGGGATTCTAGTCCGACAACTCCCACATCCTGCCTGGCGCTCCCTGTAGCAGAAACTCATTTTCCTGAGGTACCTAGTGATAAACCATACCTGTGCTCCTGCCAAATGCCATACCCGGTGCTACTTCCAAATATTCATCCATTTGAGACACCAACTGCAGGCTAATGATTTCACTTTGTGTTGAATTGTGCTGTTGTCTTCTACAATCTTTGATTCCTGTTAACCACTCTTCTAAAGGAAATACAAAGTCCCATTGTATCTTGTCCAAATTGCATGGAAGACAATGTATCAACTTGCAGTGCATGTTATGTACCGCATGGAAAATACTACATCAATCAGCTGAAGTGTATATATTGCAGGACCCAGTCTGTATATTGCTTACATGTATTGTACTATTAGTATCGGTAACAGCTGTGATGTTAGTCACAGTAATTGTGTCAATGTCAGATTTAGTATTGCTGTGAAAATTGTTAATGCTTCTCCAGAGCAGAGTTGATTTCCACTCAAGAAACACATTGTAAGTTTTGATCCTAATGTCCCATTTAATAGCATGTGGAGATAACCTGTTATATGACAGTCAATATATTCACACCTAAACTAAGCGGGATCTGCATCAGCAAAATGTACTGTGGTTGCTGAGAGCCTCTAACAGTGTGTCGGAGTTGTCAGAGCAGATTCCCAGGGTCGTCCAATAGCAAAGTCAACTGGACCAATGTCGTCGCCTTCAGGTGCACCTAGGAATGCTGGCAAGATATCCGCAAGGACAGAAGAGGTCTGGTGACAACCAGGGGAGTACCTGCCAGTGCCAGTGACAAGATTCGAAGTTCCAGCAACAAGATCAGGAGTGCTGGTGACAAATTTGGGAGAGCCGGCGACAAGACTGGTAACGCTGGTGACAAGCCAGGGACCACCTCAAATCGCTGGAGAGCAGTCTGGGAAAAGCAATATCTTTGTTGGGAACGCTGCTAGTGCCCCTGGGGATCTTGGTTCAATGTTATCATTTAATGATTTTTAAAACTCATGTATTTAGTTTGTATTCCCATCTTTTGATCAATGTATCTATATAGTTATCCATCTACACAGGGTATATCTGGACATGCGACAGGAGGTGATTGAGAGCAATTCGAGGTGCGCCTGAAGATGACCATTGAGGGAACTCAGGGATCAATTTGGAGGCCGTAATCGTGTGAACATAGAGACGTACGTGGAGGCAGTGAGCAAGCGAGTTTCGAGAACATCAACAAGGTGTATTTTCATCTCCGGGAGCCTCTGGCTGTATTTGCGAGCTGTCAGACCAGAATCCCAGGGTGGTCAATTCCCAGAGTTGACTGGACTAATGCAGTGGCCTTCAGGGGACGCTGGGAGCATATCTGAGCATTGGTGACAAGCCTGGGAGCACCGACAACAATCCTGGAAGCACCGGCATCAGGCCTGAGAGCACAGGCCACAAGCCTGTGAGCGCTGGCGACATGACTGGGAGCACTGGCGACAAGCCTGGGAATGCTGGGGACAGCCATGTGCGAACCTCAACTCACAGTAGAGCAGTCCGGGATTAACAACATCTGTTTTGGGAACCCTGCTGATGGTCCTTGAAATCATAGCTACTACTTATCATTCAATGATTTTTAAAACTAATGTATTTGGTTTGTATTCTCATCTATGTATCAATTTATCTTTTTCACTACCCATCTGGACATGGTATATTCAGACTGGCAGCAGGTGGTGCATTGGAGCAACTCAAGGTCCGCCTGAAGATGATGATTGAGTGAACTGAGAGATACACTTGGAGGCTGTTATCGTGTGAACTGAGAGATGCGCTTGGAGGCCGCAGGCGAGCGAGTGTGGACATGAACTTGGAGGTCATGATTGTGCAAATGTGGAGGCCATGATCGAGCGAGAATGGAAATGCATTTCAAGGCTGAGATCAAGTAACTCTGACACGCACTTCGAGACAGTAATCAAGCGAGGTTGGATATTCACTGTGCGGCCATGATTGGGCGAACTTGGCAGGTGTGTTTGTGCTAGTTTGGAGATGCGATTGGAGGCCATGATGATGCCAGCTTCAAGCCCATCATTGGGGAGATTTGGAGATACATGGGAAGGCCATGATTGAGTGAGAATGGAGGCATTTGATGGGAAGTGTGCTGGGAGCTGAGACTGTATTCATCGGTTAGTTACCTCGCATTTGTCGGAATGTGAAGAGGTGACATTGCCTCTAAGTTCCCCTCCAGAGCTTGCTGGTGGCAGTCGATTGTGTAGGTAGGCACGCTGGAAGCTGAATCTACATTCCAGGGTTAACTTGTAATCGTGAGAATACAAAGAAGATAAACAGTCTTGGGTGAATACGGTACTCGGTGTATGCTGCACTCAGTGATAACTCCTGATCATCGCACAGTGAGATAGAGAGAGACAACAAGCGTTGTGTTCTGCGATGATGGTAGAGTTGTGGACGAGAAAGAGAGATTGGGGGTTGAATGTGGAAACAATGTGGAAGATACATGCAGATATGAGAAACCGGGGGAATGACTTGATTGATTGGGTTTAGAAGACCTCGTATTGGTGTTCCTAAATGCCAAATCAGGAGTCGTACATGCTGTATCAGGAATGGCAAATTATCTAGCACACAAAACTCGCTTATGTCCTGGCTTCTCATGAAGATTGCCCCCATCTCCTCTCATCTCTCTCTGTCTAGTCCTCAAATCTACGATCACCTAAGAACACGAGGTTAACTTATCCCTCTTTATCTCTCAATGCCATGGTCGTGCATTGGCAAAAGTGCAAATCGACTATAGGCTGCGCTACTCGCAGCTCATAGCAAGCTTCCCATGGACCCCTGCGCAACACGCAGCCTATAGTCATCTATAGTCCATTCATAGAGATGTGCGCGTGGGCCGATGGAACTGTATACGGCTGCGGGCTAGAGACTGACCGATTCTTGTCATTACTGCCAGCTGTGATACCGGTACTTTACACACTATTGCTGCGAGTCTGCATGAGAGCCCGCTGGCAATTGAAAGCCTGCTCAAAAGCCTACTTGAGAGCCTGCTTGAGAGCCTGCTTGAGAGCCTGCTTGAAAGGCTGCTTGAGAGAGCCGTGCTTCGGGAGGAGTAGAGTTCTCCTCCACTGGAAGTCTTTGGCCGATGGCAAACTCTGAGTTTGTGGAAGCTTTGGCTAATAGAAGCCTCTAAGTCCGTGGAAGCTTTGGCTAATGGAAGGCTCTAAGTCTGGAAGCTTTGGCTAATAGAAGGCTCTAAGTCTGTGGAAGCTTTGGCTACTAGAATGCTCAAAGTGTGTGGAAGCTTCGATGCTAATGTTGATGTAGCCAACCTACTTGTCTGACTGCTTCTGGTACTATGATCACCATCACCGACACAATCATCGCCGCCTTCATCACTATCACCATCATCACCATCAGCCATGAATGTGCACACATACGCCCACACTGATCGGTGGGAAGCGAGCAGTAGATTCCACTGGAAATTCTAAGTTGGAGATCTGCTCTCCCCAAGATCCAATTGTCTACCATTCCTGCGAGATCTCAGGCAGCAATTATCAACACCATGGTCGTGAGGCATTGTGAGATCTCATCGCGGTGGCTGCGCAAACCGTCATGTTCAGACTATGATATCGACTGACATCAAGATTTCGGCTGGCAGCCCGGTGTGGCTGGAAAATCAGTTTCTCAACACTGCCGCCACTCAGCCTGGCAGAGAACTGAGTGAAGGCGGGTGTATGAAGCTACAAGGATGACGGAGATGGACTGGGCGACAGGGGTAACGGTGATTCACGGAGTGACGATAGTATATATTCCGGAGACTCCGGGATAGAGAGACTCCATCTCATATCATCTTATTTTACAACGAATCACACACTCTATCATTCCCATCTTCTTATCTCACTCACTCTTTCCGAGATTTCGTGGATCCACGCCATTGCATTGATCCTCACAGCTGGGTAGTATTATATCTTCTCACCCTCTTCCTACGCGCCTCGAGCCAGAACCACTCTTTCTCACGAATTCCTTTTCGATGCCGCGAGAGGTGTGGCGGAGTGTTGCCGATGAGCTCTCTGCGTTCTAGCTCCATCGTTTCACCACACCGGCTGTTTAGCGGCCTGCAGGCGCGGCCCCGCTCGGCCTTCATGCTGAAAGCCTGCGATAAAGGCGGCCTGGCCCGGCCCTCATTCGAATGCTGCCGCTATGTCCGCTTAGCAACACTGAACTCCCCAAGTCTTTAGATCGAACATGGAGGAGTATATATGGAGAAGAGTTTTCCATAGGAAGCTTTTAGCCGATAGAAAACTCTGACTTTGTAGTAGCTTTAGCTAATAGAAGGCTCTAGGTCTGTGGAAGCTTTGGCTAGTAGAAGGATCTAAGTCTGTGGAAGCTTTGATGCTGACATTGACGTAGCCAACCTACTTGCCTAAGTACTGCTGGTATATAATCTCCATCCCATCACCATCACCATCACCATCACCATTGCCATTGCCATTGCCATTGCCATTGCCATCATCATCACCATTGCCATCTCCATCATCTCCATCAGCCCCGGACTGAATGCGCACACATATGGCCACAATCGATGGGAAGTGGGCACTAGATTGCGCTCGACCATCTGAGTTGGAGATCTGTTCTCCCCAAGATCCAAATGCCTACCTTTCCTGCTGAATCAATGGCTGCAATTGTCAACACCATGACGGTGAGGCATGGTCAGATTTTGTCGCGGTGGCCACACTAAAGATGATGTTCAGACTATGATATCGACTGCCATAATGATTTCGGACACCACACGATGCCGGCCACCCACCACCCGCCTGCCACCACCAGCCTCCCGCCAGCCGCCACCAGCTTCACACCTCCTGCTGCCTGGCGCCTGCAACTCAGCATGTCTCTGGACCGAGCACACAGGAGCATACATGGGAGCACATAGTTAAGTGAGATTGGGAGTGTCTTGCCTCTGGAGAGTGTATTTGGGAGCATAGAGCCAAGTAGGCTGGGAGTGTGCCACCGAGTGTAATGAAGAGTGTACTTGAGAGGGACTCAGAGGTGTACCAGGGTGCATCCTTGGAGGTGTTCTTGGGTGCGTCTTGAGAGCTTGCTTGGGAGCGTACAGTCAAGCAGGCTGGAAGTGAGATCGAGTGCAATTGGGAGTGTACTTGAGAGCGTGATGGGGAGTGTGCTTGAGAGCATCTTGAGTGCTGGTTTGGGAGTGTACAGTCAAGCAGGCAGGCTGTGTGCCATCGAGTGCAAGTGGGAGCGTCCCTGGGATCATGCCTGGGAGTGTACTTGACAACATACTCAGTGTACTTGGGAGCGTCTTGAGAGCTTACTTGGAAGTGTATAGTCAAGTAGGCTGGGAGTGTGTTATCGAGTGCAATTGGGAGTGTACTTGAGAGCGTGCTCGGGAGTGTGCTTGAGAGCTTCTTGAGAGCTTGTTTGGGAGTGTACAGTCAAGCAGGCTGGCTGTCACGTACCATCGAGTGGAAGTAGGAGCATCCTTGGGAGCATGCCCGGGAGCGTACTTGAGCACGAACTCGCAGTGTACTTGGGAGCGTTGTGAGAGCTTAGGCGGGAGTGTAAGTCAAGCAGCCTGGGAGTGTACAATCGAGTGCAATCAGGAGTGTACTTCAGAGCGTACTTGAGAGCATGCAATGAAGTGCATTTGGCAGTTTTATTGAATGCAGCATGATGTATAGTATCAAGTGCCCATAATTGCATGTGTATCATAGTAATCTAGTCAAATTGCAGGTCAATAGAACCTCATAGTGGCACGCGTCAAATATGCGATGAATTACGGGCCCAAAAACCGCTTCTCTATGAGTTACGTGTCGCATAAGGTCATTTTTCCCGGTGTGAGTTATTACCAAGTACAGCATACACCGAGTTACGGTTAACAACGGTTCTGAGTTACCCGGCATCGGTCCCGGTTGGAACCGAGCTGGACGCTCCGGTCCGGGTCAGGAACCGCAAAGGGAGCCGAACTGGGTGACTATTGCTGGCTTGCTACCTGGACCAGACATAAGCCCGCAGATATTTGGGCGGGTAGGAACCATTGTATGGTTCCTACAACTTTGGCAGTACTTTGGCTGCATATAAGTTTGTGAGTTTTGATCGTATCGTGACATGATCAATATGTAGATTCTGCAGTTTTAGAAGCTCTTTCACCTCCTGCGTTCCGATTTGCGATTCCACTAATATTCATTGAATCACTGTGAATTAACACCAAATTTGTTGCGAAATTTGTGGGTTTTCAATAGCGACTCCATGATTAGTGGTCGGATCCCAAATCCGAAAGTGGGAGGTGAACGAGTGGCTAATACTGCACACTCTACATATTGATCATATCACAATACGATCAGAACTCAGAAACTTAATTGGAGCCAAAGTTGTTAAGTTGAAATTCTGGGTTTTGAGTGGTAAAACCGGCCGAATTGCAATGGTCCGGGTTTTCGTGTGGTAAAACCCGTTGCAACCGTCCGGTTCCAGGTTGAAATCGGACCCGGAACCACAGCGGTAATTTGGAACCGTCGCTAACACTACATCGAGTACAGCATACACTGAGTACAGCATGCACCAAGTACAGCATCCACCGAGTACAGCATGCACCGAGTACAGCATACACCGAATATAGCATACACTGAGTACAGCATACACTGAGTACACCTTACATTGAGTACTGCACACACTCAATGCAGCATTGTGCCAAGATCGACTGTCTCCTGCTCCCGGCCAGTGTCACATCTCTCGGAGGATCATGTTATACTGAACTCTCTGCATTCGGACCGTTATGAGTTAACCAATGAATCGAGTCTCCACAGCCATCACGCCTCCCTCCCAATCTACATACTCCAGATCAACCAGCTCCAAGTACTCCTCCATTCTCCACTGATCACGGCCTCCAAGAGCCACTCCAAACTCCCTGGATGATGGTCTCCAAGTTTGCACCATGATGGCCTCCACATGCATCTCCAAATTCGCTCAATTATGGCATCCAATAGCACCTCCAAAGTAGCTTGATTACGGCCTCCAAGTTCGCATCATCATGAACCCCAAGTGCATCTGTAAACTTGCTCAATCATGGCCTCCAAGTTCGCACCATAATGGCCTCCACCTGCATCTCCAAACTCGCTCAATTATAGAATCCATTCGCACATCCAAAGTTGCTCGATTATGGCTTCCAAGTTGGCATGATCATGGCCTCCAAGTGCATCTCCAAACTCACTCATTTACAGCCTCCAAGTGCATCTCTGGGCGACTTCATCTCGGCCTCCAATTGCATCTCCATACTCACTCGCAGACAGACTCTAAGTGTATCTCTGAGTTACCCAGTCTCAGCCGTCAGGTGTGTCTCCAAACTCGCTCAATCATGGCCTCCATGTTCCCAAGACCATGGCTTCCAACTGCATCTCCTAACTTGCCAGATTACGGCCTCCAAGTGCATCTCTGAGTTTACCCGATCACTGCCTGCATGTGCATCGCTTAGGTCAACTTGCTCTCCACGTCCAAGTGCATGTTCAAAATCACTCAATCCCAGCCTCCAAGTACATCTCCAAGTTCACAAGATCACAGCCTCCAACTCCATCGATACATTCTCACAATTGGGGTCTCCAGGTGCTCCTCTGATTACGGTCGAGTACCGTCTGCTGCCAGATTGACTGTATGCATATACATAGAGACACTTAGACAGACAATACATGCCATATTATAATCTTGCAAGTCTTGTGACTTTAACAAAGATGAGTATGATCAACGAAATGGTATTTGTTATGGAACCTTCAGAAACCACTGATGTGAGAATATGGTACCAAGTCTCCCGCTGACCTGCACAGAGGTCTCAGCTGCTCTAAAATTTCCGTATCCTATAAATCATATTTCATAGCATCCAGAATGCACTTCCATAACTGCAAGTGCTTTTAGGCACACCTGAGAATGCTCTTGCAGAGTCTCAGAGCACTTTGCTTACCTCCAGGGGGGCCTGAGAGCATCGCGAATGATTTCGGACTAATTGTGAGGTCGACCGCAGTGTCCAGGAGATGTGCCTGTGGCTCCTGGACCGATTTACATTTTGCTGATAAAGCACATGAAGGCAATGATCGTGCAAACTTGGAGGCCATGATCAAGAACGGTTGGATATGCACTTGGCGGTCATGATCATTGGAACTTGGAGACCATTAGCAAGCGAGGGTGGATATACACTTGGAGGCTGTGATTGACCAAGTGGGAGATGCAGATGAAGGCCAAGATCGACGGAAATCAGAGATGCACTTGCAGACCATGATCGACCGAGTTTGGAGATGCGCTTCATGGCCATGATGGTGTGAACTTGCTGGGTGTCATTGAGCGAGTTTGTAAACACAAATGGAGTCCGTATTCAACCACGCTTCGATGTGCAATTGGAGGCCATAATCGAGTATGAATGGAGGAGTACTTAGAGGTGGCCGATCTGGAGGTAATCAAGGGGAAGTGCACTAGGTGCTGAGACTCTTCATTGGTAAGTTAACTCGCACCTGTGGGAATGTGACAAGAAGACTTTCCCTCCAGGCTCACATGGAGTGCTGGCTGATGGCGGTTGACCTGTAGTGAAGCACGCAGGATGCTGAAGCTACATTGAGGCATCAACTCATAATGGTGACATTGAAGGGGAGACAGATAATTATGGGTGGATGCGGTACTAGGTGTATGCTCTACTTGGTATATGAAGTAATTAATGTTAACTCATGATGATGGCATGGCGAGATAGAGAGGGATGATTTAACTTTGCGTTCTCCGATGATGAGAGAGTTGAGGATGAAAAAGAGAGCAGGGGGATAAAGATGGGAACAATATGGAGAATATGACCATACATGAGAAATTAGGGGTATGACTTGCCTGATTGGGCGGACCAGACCTTGTAGCAGTATTCTTGCATGTTAGATTGGGAGTTTTAAATGCTGTATGCGGAATGGTCTTGCTTCTCATGCACGACATTCACTTAAGTCCCAGTTTCTCATGATGATATCCCCCATCTCCTCTCATCTCACTCATTCTCATCCTCAACTCTATCATCACCTAAGAACACAAGGGTAAGTCATCCCTCTCTATCATGTCATGCCAGTGTCATGTGTTAGCACCAAGTACAGCATATACCAAGTACCGCATACACCGAGTACTGCATCATCCCAAGATCGACTATCTCCCACACCCCGCGAGTCTCACATCTGCCATCTCACGGTGGACCTTGTCATACTCAGCTCTGTACATTCCCACAATTACAAGTTAACCAAAGAATATAGTCTCAGCTCCCATTGCACCTCCCTCCTGGTCTACAACTTTCAAATCGATCCTCTCTCAGTACTCCTCCACTCTTGATTGATCAGGGACTCCAAGTGCAACTGCAAATACCCTCGATCACCATCAGCAAAATGTATTTTCGTCACTAGGAGCCTCCCGGAGTGTCTGAGAGGATGTGAAGTGTACACTTAGATGCGTCAATTTCAGGAGAGAATCAGACCCTAGGAGGGCATTCCGACTGGCCTTCAGAGTCGCTGTGATCACTGATGACTCGTACAGGAGTACCATGGGAGTGATTGAGATAAGTTTGGAAACACCTCGGAGCGCCAGAGAGAACTTTGGGTGCACCTGGGAGCACCAGGGAACGCCAATGACAAGCCTGGGAGCGCCAATGACATGCCTGGAAGCGCCAATGACATGCCTGGGAGCGCCAATGACAAGCCAGGGAGGGCCGATGACAAGCCAGGGAGCGCCAATGACAAGCCAGGGAGCGCTGATGACAAGCCAGAGAGCGCCGATGACAAGTCTTGGAGCGCCCACAACACGCCTGGGAGCGCCCACAACACGCCTGGGAGCGCCGGCGACATGTCTGGTAGCACCTCGAATCTCAGTAGAGCAGTCTGGGAAAAACATCATATTCTTTGGGCACGCTGCTGGTTCACCTGGATATCATAACTACTACTAATCCTTCAACGATTTTTAAAACTCTCATGTATTCAGATTGTATGCTCATCTGTGTATCTATATAGCTACCCATTTACACACAGGATATCTGGACTGGCTACAGGTAGTACTTGAGAGCAATTCTAGGTGCACCTGTAAATGACGATGGAGTTACTGAAGAGATACACTGCGAGGCCGTGATCAAGCGAGTGTGGAGATGCACTTGGAGGCCAGGATTGAGCGTATTCGGAGCAACACCTGGAGGGCATGATCCAGTGAACTTAGAGATGCACTGCGAGATGATGATGGAGAGAGATTGGTGATGCACTTCAAGGAGGTAATCGAGCGAGTTTGGAGATACACTTGGACGCCATGATCGAGCGAGTATGGAGATATGCACTTGCGGAGGCCATGATCGTGCGAACTTTGAGGGCGATATTCAGCGAGTGTGGAGATACGCACTCGGAGGCAATGATCATGCGAACTTGCACGCTATAATAGAGCCACTTTGGAGATGCACTTGGAGGTGATGATCGTACGAACTTGCAGGCAGTAATCAAGGGAGTCTGAAGAAACATGTGCAGGTGGTGATTGAGCGAGTCTGGAGATGCACTTGGAGGCCATGATCAAGCGAGTTTGGACAAGCACCTGGTGGCTGTGCTCAAGCGTGAATGGGCAAGTACTTGGAGGCGGTTGATGGACGGCGCACCGGGTGCTGAGACTCTATTCATCATTTTGTTAACACGCAACTGTGGGAATGTGACAAGGTGAATTTAACATTGAGCTCTCATGGAGAGCTGGCTGATGGCGGTAGATGGTGTAGGAAAACACGCTGGAAGCTGAAGCTACATTCAGGAGTCAATTCGTAATCGTGAGAATGAAGGGAAAAAAAACAATCTTGGGTGAATGCTGTACTCCGAGTATGCTGTACTCGGCGAATGCTGAACACGGTGTCAACTCATGATCATTGCATGGAGAGACAGAGAGGGATGACTCAACTTTGTGTTCTGCGATGTTGGTAGAGTTATGGACGACAACAACAGAGATCGGGGATGAAGATGAGAACAAAGTGGAGGATATGACCAGATATGAGAAATCAGGGGTACGACTTCCCTGATTGGGTTGGGAAGATCTCGTATCGGTTTCATTACAGGCTGGATTGGGACTCATACCTGCCATATCAGGGATGCTTGATTGACTCGCACACGAAATTCTCATAAGTCCCAGTTTCTCATAGCGATTTATCCCATCTCCCCTTGTCTCTCACATTCTCGTCCTCAACTCTATCATCACATAAGAACGCCAAGTTAAGTCATCCCTCTCTATCTTTTTATGCCATGATCAAGAGTTGACACTGCGTACAGCATACACCAAGTCCAGCATACACTGAGTACTACATACACCGCGTACTGCATCATCCCAACATCGACTGTCTTCCGCTCCCAGCCACTCTCTCGCCTCTCGCCAGACCATGCTGTACTCAATTCTCCCAATCCCCACAATTACGATTTAAGTAATGAATAGAGTCTTAGCTCCCATTGTGCCTCCTTCCTGAACTACCGCCTCCAGCTTGAGCGCCTCCAAGTTCTCTTCCAATCTCACTCGATCATGGCCTCTAAGTCTATCTCCAAACTCGCTCGATCACAGCCTCCAAGTGCATCTCCAATGTCGCTCGATCACAGCCTCCAAGTGTTTCTCCAATCTCGCACAATTACCACCTCCAAGTGTATCTCCCAACTCACACGATTGCGGCAACCTCATTCACACGGTCACGGCCTCCAAGTGCATCTCCAAACTAGCTTGATCAGTGCCTCTGAGTGCATCTCCAAACCCGCTGGATCACAGCCTCCCAGTGTATCTCCATTCTCGCTCGATTATGGCCCCCAAGTTTGCATGATCATCGCCTCGAGGTACATCTCCAAACTGGCTCAATCTCATAGTGCATCGCTAAGTTCACTCGATTATGAACTCCAAGTGTATCACCAAATACGCTCCATTCCTGTATCCAAGTGCAAGTCCAAACTCGCTCAATCATGGCCTCAGAGTGCATCCCTAAGTTCACTCGATCACGATGTGGTCAAACGGTGGAGCTAGAAGCCAGATACCCCATCATCAACATTCCACCGCGCCTCGCATGGCATCCGAAGGGAATTCTTCGGCAATAGTGGTTCCTGCTTGAGGAGCATAGGAAGACAGTCAGAGGTTATGACGGGATATCCCACCATGAAGAACCTCACAAATTGCGTGGATCTATGAACTCTTGGCAACTGTGCGTGACGAACCACACATAGTGCGTGGATCTAAGAAAGCTTGGCAAGAATGCGTGTGACCAGGAGCTGGGAAAGATAGGGTGTGCATTTTATATATTGTGATGATGTCTATTTACTCCGGGGTCTCCCAAATTTATACTGCCTGTCGCTTAGTCCATTTCCGTTATCCCTGTATTTCAGTATTCATATATACAGAGAGACTTAGATAATCCATGCCATATTATGATGTAACAAATCTTGTGACTGTAACAAAATGCCTTGTGGTTGTGGAACCCTGAGAACCACTGCTGTGAGAATATGGCACCAAGTTTCCCGCAGAGCTTGCCCAGAGGACTCAGCTGCTCTCGAAGTCCCCCGCTGACCTGCGCAGATGCCTCAGTTGCTCTAAAATCGAACAATGCTAATTGTCAAATCTCGTAGCATCCTGAATGCACCTCGATAACTGCAGGTGCTTTCAGGAGCACCGGAGAATGCTCTTGCAGAGTCTGAGAGCACATTGCAAAGCTCCAGGGGGGCCTGGGAGTACTTAGAAGCATTGGTGAGGGCTACCGGAGAGTCTGTGAGGTTTCCTTGCGGCTTCCAGACGGATTTCCATTTCACTGATGAAACCCTCGGATTGTTGTGATTACCCTCGGGATGTGGACTTGTACCTGCCGTATCGGAGATGCTATGGGAGTGGCCCCTTAGTGTAGTGGTATGGTCTTGCCACCACTATGCTGTTCTTTACGGGTTCGAATCCCGCCACTCCCCCCACCCGAGCAGACTCCTTGTACCGAACAAGTTGATGTCGCACTGCACCGATGCAGCCGATCGAAAGCAGACTCCCTGGAAATGCAGGTTGATGTCGCACGAACCGAGTTCCCTGTGTCAAACTCACCACAGGTCGAGCATACGAGAGATCAGTAATGGGGGTGGGCTAGGTGGAGTTTCAATGGCCCTTGTGCCCTCCACCGGGTAGCGGGAGGTGGGAGGAAACGACTTGGCCTGAGTCAGAAGTAGGTGATGCGTGAGCTGGTTGGCCGTAGCTTAGCTGATGGATGAACAGGAAGTTTCCGATGGAGAGGGGTAAAAAATGTTAATTAAAAGCCATGACCACCAGTGGTCGGCCAGCTTATGGTAACTTAGCGGGGCACCCCTTCGGGGTGAATGCAAAATGATTACAAACAAACAAATCGGAGATGCTAAATTTGCCCAGCTCATGACATTCTCTGCAGACTAAGTTTCTCATGATGTTATCCCCCATCTCCTCACATCTCTCTCTGCCTCATCCTCAACTCTACCATCACCTAAGTACACGAAGTTATGTCACACCTCACTATCTCGCCATGCCAGGAAAATTAGTTAACACCGAGTACAGCGTATACTGAGTACCGCATAATCTCAACATCAACTGCCTCCCGCTCCCTGCTGTTCTCTCATCTCTCTTCTGTTAGCAGACCATGTTGCACTGAACTCTCTACATTCGCACAATTACAAGTGCACCAATGAATGGAGTCTGAGATCCCATTGTGCCTCCTGCCATATTTACCGCCTCCAGATTGGCCGCCTCCATCTTCTCCTCCAATCTCAGTCAATTATGGCCTCCAAATACATCTCCAGACTTGCTTGACCTCGGCATTGGGGTGCATTTCCAAATAAGCTCTATCGTGGCCTCCAAATGCATCTCAGAACTCAATTGACAATGGCCTGCAAGTACATCTCTAAGTTCACCTAATCACAGTGTGGTCAAACACAGGAGCTACATCAGCAAAATATAAAATGGTTCGGAAGTCATAACTGATTGACTCAGCTATTCTGAACAGCCACACTGATCTTTCTGGAAGCTCCCAGAAGCTCCCGAACAAGCTGAATGCAAAACGATGTGTTTCTCAGGTGCCCTGAGAAGTTCTTTCAGCTACACCTCAAAGCTTCTGAAGTAGCGGAACAGAATACAAGAATATTCTAAAGAGTATGAAGTTGTCTTCAGAATGTTATAAAATCATGCCTTTAAGTTGGTAAGATGTCAGAGCTGCTGGGACTCCAATACTCATCTCCAAGATGATTCCTGGGCACCAGGTGCCAGACTGTCCGGGAGTGATAATATATAATGTTTATACGGAATAGTACAGTTCGATAAACTATCTCACAGCTCCACACCTCAATCAGGCTGTCTAATCCGATTAATGTACAGTCCAGTAGGTATTTAAATTGACATGAGTATTTACAAGCCATGCACTAATGATGCCGCCCAATGCAGCATTCTCCCACTTCATATGTGGCGGTCCAACTATTACTCCACCGGGTAAAATATGCATTATGTTTGTCTGTTTGACAACACGGATCAACCTGTCAATGCAATCAGCCCAACCAAAAGGATCTTTGAACTTTGTCGCAATCACCACCACGTATTCTTGAGCTTTAGGACGTAATGCCCATTGTTGAGGCATTATGTGCATCTTAGAAAAGGTTGGTATTGATTTCCTGGCTGGCAGGTGCTCCCGAAATTGGATGATCTGATTCGGTGGAGTCCAGCTGAAGGCTCACACAGGAAAGGAAGGAATTTGTCCTTGGAAGGTGTTATTGAGGTCATTCTCTTCACTTTGGGTATACTGGCCCCAGATGTTATGAGCTTCAGGCATGATCCCTTGTTTGGCATGGGTATATTCTGCCTTGCAATCAAGTCCCAGATGCTCAACCGAAGTAAGGTTGTGAAATCGTGGACAGTAGCACAACCGCCCCTTCTGGAGTTCAATAAATATACAGTCAATGAGTACATTCTGATAATATCTGAGCATGAGTCCACTAACTTCGTGTCTCCAGTCGTCTTCAATTTGAGCACGCAATAGATCTCCAAAGTTGGGAATTCCGAAATCGTCTGATGCATCTCTGAGTGAGGCTATTGTGATACCTCTGCACACTCCGCAGCCATGCGTTTCTCTCAAATCATATACCAGCTGTGATATGGGGCAGATAATGGGCTCGTCATGAATCGTTTGGAGACGTAACAGATGGGCTCTGCATGTACTTCGCCGTGCATCAGTAGCGGACGGTATGATAAACATCTTTGCAGAGTCACCATCGTACCAGCCATGGAGTGCAAGATATGACAGTTCCTCCTCGGTATGGTCAAGACCGGTACACCGGAGACAATGCTTAAGCATCTGTCGAATGTAATCAAGATTGTTGCTAGATTGATATGCCTGAATCACGTTGGCGATATGTTGCTGTTCAGAAATATCAGTCATGAAACTTTCACCGGAACCCTTTTGGCAAACTGACTCTAACATATGGCTCACAAGATGCATCTTTGGATATCCGAAATGTATTACGCACTGTTCAATGGTGTTCTGGAGTGCCTGAAAGCCGATGGTCACCCACCAAGCTTCGAATTCGATCCAGCGGATGGAGAATTCGTTCTTGAACCACTTCTGTTCATTTGAGGTGAGGCTATAAATCTATCTCTCCAGCTGGTTAGTGGCGGGCTCCGTTTCAGCCAAGGTCGAGGTCGTGGAGTCTTTCTCAGCATCGGATAGGCGGTTCTGAAATTGCAGTCACTTATTGGTGGTCATGATTGCTGCCCCGTAAGCCTTGTCTGTGGCTGGAGTTGTCATTCGTGCAAATTGTTTGGCGAATATGCTTCTGGGACCGGCTGAATTGGGTCCTACTTCCTTCAATAGCTGTCACTCAGGATGTTGGAATAATTTATCAAAAAGCTTGTGTTTCACAGGTGTCTGTTAATGGATTTCGCACCCCAAATGCTCTATTGCCTTCTCATGGTCAGCATCTGACCAAGTGGTTGCTGTGTGTTGGGCTCTATTCAGGCGGCCCTGAAATTGCCTACAGTTTGTTGTGGAAACCTTTTCAGCCACATACACTAGGGCCTCCATTGCAACACGAATCTTATGAATCTTTTGTTCGCATAACTGATCGGATTCCATTGCCAACAGATTATCTACTTTGGCATTGACAGACTTCGACATTTTCTGTTCTCAACAAATGCCTTTCTTCTGGGAAAATCGCTTGAGTGCATCCTCTAGTGCTTTGAGGGGTAGATCGAAGTGATTTTGTTGGCTAACAAGTAGAGAGTATTGTCGTAATGCCCGCACTGCTCCCATTACCACTTCATCAGAGGCCTTTCCCGCCACAGTTTTCCCATCATCCTTGGAGCAGACGAGAATTGGAGCGCAATTCACTGTGAGTGTTCTGATCATTCCACCAATCTCTTTACCTTGCCAGGTGCCGCTTTCCGAAGAATCAAATGGTTTAGAGAAGGGTTGGAGGCCAGGATATCGTGGCACCATTGTGTATGGTTTGTCAAATTGATCCTTGACCTGTCTCGCTTTCAGGTATTTGAGTAGCCAGTGCAATAAGTCTTTAACTAAACTCAGGAGCAGCTGATGCAATTTATCAGGCTGCCAAAGCCGATAGACATTGAAGAGAGCGTATTGCCAGAACTGGTTGCAGATTTGGTGGACACCAAGAGTGTGCAGAGCATCAATATGATGGTCCTCCAGCAGCTCCGAGTGACTATGCTAGTCTCTTGAGTTATCGAGTGTTCGAAAAGTGAAATTCCCCATCGGCCAACCTTTAGGACTTACGCACATCAGGCATCAGCTATATGACACTTGAGCAACCATGAGTGGTTCCGGATTATCCCCGACCCAGGCCGCCAAAAGAGGGTAACATTGTCGCCAGAATCCATCTGCACAATCCCATGTCAAGCCAGGGCCAGTGATGTCAAGATGCCTAAGTTGAGACAGCACAGTGCCAACCACGGAATGCCATGCTTCGTCAATGTCTTTGGCACCATTCGGTGCACATGGGATCAGGCCGATGAGAATCCAGGTGCCCTATTCCGGTGGGTGGCGGATATCATTTCGAATATTAACAGTGGTGAGATACACCGGCCAGGCATGCTGATCGCCCAAAACATTGGTCATGTGAGTCTTGTAGGATGCACAAATGACGTGCACAATTGTCGCTCCCGCAGGGAGTTGATCTTGTGTATCCAACCACCCATTACTGGTATTCATCTCGCTGTAGAATCGACTGCCCTCAGGGTGAGTGAGGTGCACCGGTCCGAAATCGAGCTGTGCCTCAAAAGGAAGATGTGCCAGGAGGAACTGGATACATTGAAAAATATCCACGCAGTATAATGTTCCAAAGATATGTGAGTCATCTTCAGTCCAACTGTCATGGTGGAGCCAAAAATCGAGTCCAGAGTGGAGCGTTCGCATGGCATCTGCTGATTGGAAGTATTCAATTTTGAAGGTGTCCAGTCCACACCTGAGATGATGATCTTGCCAGGTTTTTATTTCCAGACTAAACGATTGAGCCTGCTGAAAGTCATGTGCTGAACGAAATTGATCCCATGGATTCCATTGTTTTGAGTACTATCGATGGTTGTTGTACAATCCAGTTGCTTTGCCATACGCTTTCCCCCCCGCATTTCCCACTCCAACTACCTGCCTATGAACATTTGTTTTTGTTGGATCAGGGGTACAGGTGAGATCAGGCTGCTGAGGGTCTATAGGTTATTTGATGTGAGTATCTTCAGGTGGTGGTGCACACGGTACGTTGAATGTGAGTAGATCATTAATTGACAGCTTGTCGATGGCCATTCAGGTGCACCTACTGTAGTCAAACCATGATGGCTCAGGGTGAGGGAAGCTGGCAGGTGGTAGAATCCCATTGGGTAATAGCCCATCATTCATCGATATTGGGTGATATTGTTGACAGTGAACTTCCAGTCGGTTCTCGTTGAATAATGTCTTATTGCAGATACAGCATATAACCTGTTTCCAGTGAGTGTTGACCACACTTGTAAAATGCTCAGTGTTCTGACGAATCTCGATGATGCTTTAGGGGGTATGGTTCGGTGCTGGATTTGACAGCCAAGGATATTAGTTTAAAAGCGAGCTACCTCTAACTCAGGTTAGCGTATCACTTTCAAAGCCGCATCTTACCCCACAAGATGTAGAGGAGGGGTAAAATAAAGTCACCATACGTTCAGCTATCTTCACAAACTAGGATAATATTTATCCAATCGTACACAATAATGCTCCAAATTATATACTGAAAATTGTGAGCAAAGAAAGCTTCATTTGTCATCACGGTGATCAACTTTTAATATTGTTCATCAGGTGCTACTACTATCGTCCTTATCGTATACTTCGTCATTGTGGCATTGGGCAGATCATGTCTACGCTCAAGCTTCAATCAGCAGATAACATCAGCTTAGTACAATGAATCGGTAAATTTCATTGCTGGCTGTATTCCCGCTCCAAGATCATTGAGAACTGATAGGCTGGTAGGATGTTCTCTTCAGTAATGATACTTGACTGGTGGGTGGATCCTGAGGAGGCAATGAGGTTTACACAAGGAGTTCAAAAGGTAGCAATCACTGTTGCTGCTCGACTAACAAGGCCTCATATTGAATGAAGTGAAGGTCGTACAGAGACAGTTTGAGTGTAAAATGCCTAGTCGTGCTAACCTTGCAACTGGATATTGTTCTTGTTCGGTTCCGGGAGATATAATGTTGTATTCCTTCTATGACCTTTACAGTCATGAACTGAACAAGGGTGAGCTGCTATCCTTGCTCCTAGTATCCGAATTCGAGCATATAACAAAGAAAGGTGGGATGTATGTGATTATGATTTCTTTTTCTCAGCCGGGTTTCACGGGATCATAGGAGCAGCGAAACACCTCAGTGCGTGAGAAATATGATCAGTATAAGAGGCGTTCATTCCGCCAAAGGTCCTTGCTACGTTCAGTATTCTTGGCTATACTCCAGTTGATTCGAAACCACCAATCGAATTGATAATTTGATTACTACATTCTAATGATTACATCCGATGTCGACAAACGGATCTCCGCCGAAGACAACCAATATGGCTCCAACAGGTGGGCTGTTTGGCTCACAACAACGCCCAGATGACAATGTGGCAGCATCAGATATTAATGGTCGAAAAACACTGAGCAAAGACACACAATTTGGGCAACTGGCGAATCAATTTCATCCAGCACCACCAGGGTATAGTTACCCACCTTTGCAGCCGCCATTTCCAGGCGCTCCACAGCTCCAACACCAGGCCCTATTCAACATGACACCCAGCTCACAACCAAGCTCTGGTTCAGCCGAAGGATATCCGAGTTATGGGCAATCATGGCAAGTGTATGATTTCCCCCAAGGAGGCTGTGGTGGACCTCGAATGGTCCCCCATCAGCAACTCACAGTGCTTGCGCTGTCATTTCCAGGCTCACCTCGAGTGCCTGCAGCCCCACCTGGAAACACTCCAGTCATTCACCCGACATCTTCTGCCCGCACTGCACCTGGCCAACTTCCTGGCGCACCTTGGAAGCCCCCCATTAGCCTCCCAACCAAATGATCTCAGCCTGCTGCGGGACCGCGCAGGACAGATGTTGCGGGGATTGTGGATTTGCCCCCAATACCGGATATTACCGATGACGAATATGATGCAATTTAAGTGAGCAACAATTCGTTGGACTTGGGTGGTGCCGAAGGCAAAGCCCCAATCAGCTTGAAGCAAACGGACTTCTCCTTGAAGCAATTTGCCAAAATGATGGCATAACCCAACTTTAGTGCCTTGAACAAGTGGAAGAAAGTAGGGGTGGCTGGGTTTCTGGAGGAGAAGCATCGGTCCATTATCTGGGCACAGAACCGTCTCGAACAGATTCGAGATGGACCCCTGCACTGGGAGAAAGTGTTTGCACATTTTTTGGAAACTTTCGAGACCTGGCTTCCTTTGGAAAATGTTGATAATGCCAAAGGGATTCAGCAACAGTGGGTTGAAAGGTGTTTGAAGAAATGTGCAAGTGAGGTTCGGGAGGCGAGACAGAAGGGAAGGTGAGGCAACATGCGACCGGCGACAGATTTGGTAGAGCGCGCGGGTAACAAGCACCAGGCACCCTTACAGATTTGCCAAATACAACTTCCATGATTGTGATTTGTCAGGTGCCGAATGGCAACAATGACCAGACATCCAGCAATCAACTCCAAGTGTCATACACAGATGGGAGGTGCTGGGAGGGGCTGACTGATTTCATCGAACAAAATTGTAGCCTGAAAGAACTATATTGTCTGACTGTGGTATACAAATGCAACTTGACACAGAAAGAATTGGATGAAGAGAGTATGGGATCATACACACCCGGGCAAATGATGAATGACTGTCTAAATGGTGAGATATCTTACAACAGTTCCCTTTCTAATACCTTCAGATTGAAACTGGCACACAATGTGAAACAATGTCTGGCAGAAATGAAGGCAGCTACACGGAAGGTTATGGCAGAGCACGTAATTAGCTACACCAAGGTCATCCCTGCTAGCCTTGTTACATTTAGTTATGCCCCATTGCTACACAGCATACTTGGACTTCGGAGGGATCTGATGAAAATGAAACTGCAGTGAATGAGAAGCCAGGTGGGAAAGAGACTGATAGTAGTATTATTGTAAGTTCGGATTGAGTGAATAGAATTGATTATATTCCACATACGTATTGGGTCCTAATGCTTGTTTGTGAAATACGTAACATCGCGATGAATGTCGGGAGCGCCGGAGTATGAGCCCATCACCCCAGCTTACCTCGGAGCGACTGAAAGACATTATTGAGAACGAAAAGAAGACTGACCAAGGTACAACAGATGTTCAGGAGCAAGGCGATGGCGAGGAGGTCCTCGATCCAGATAAAACCAGTTCATTATTGAGCACTGTTCTCAACACAACCAACAACCAATTTGGACCCCAGTGTCTTGAGGAGGCGGTCAGGCTGCTGAATGCCCATCTGATTTGCCAATCAACAAATGACGGTGTTCCAGGCCACACATATTCGATTCCTGGCCTGCCCAGAACGAAGTTTCTGGCGCACCAGCTTTGTGCCATATGGTTCATTGTGAGGAATTGGGTTTGGGATGCTGCTATGCCAGGAGCACTGGTGGCGGATGGAAAGGGTCTTGGAAAGACTTTCACCTCAGTGGTGGCGACAATGATATGCAAACTGCTGACTGAGAAAGTTGTAATGGGGTTACCGCTGTCAATTTTGTGGGGGAATACCCTTGCAGGGTGGGTGAATATGGTACACTTGCATCCGATCGCATGGTGCTTCTTATTCTTGCTGTTTCCAGTTTCATGGGCAATTTTTAACTGTGCATCAAGGGTCATATTTTTGGTGGCTGCATTTGCAGTGTCGCGGTGAACTAAGTGGTGTCTGCGTTGTGGTTGGGTCTCAGCGGGTGGTGTATTGGATGAAGCGCCCGTTGTTCTGCTCGATTCTGCTCCACTCTCATCTTGCTGAGGTTTTGGTGGAGCCATGATTTGCTGCTGTGGAAGTCAAGAGATGATGATGACGAAATGAAGTGGGAAGTTCTGAGGAAGAAGATAACAAAAAGAAGTGGGAAGTCCTGCGGAATATATACTTACCATCAAGTCAAAATGGCATGCATAACAGCCAACTTGCTTCTTCTACAAAAGATGAATTCGGTTGCGCATAGCTGCCGGTTGCACGGATTGCCAAACATCCTGCAATTTGCACCAGGTTGGTCCGATGTTGTGTGTTTGTTGACAGGGATAAATGATGGTGAACGACCGCCGGAATCTCATGTGTGTGAGATAATCACGGTAAATTCATCGACGCAGAGGATGTCTGCTGATGTTTGTCTCAAATAATCCCTGGGTTCTTACAGGAAGCGGACGCTAAACATCATGTCATGATGTATGGTTAGCATTGCTATTCCAAATGTAGTGACCATCAAAATGCAGATTGTGCTTTGTTCAAGTCAATCAAGCGTACCAACCTTGACATAATAGACCCAGCTTGCCTCTATGTGGTCCATATCTAGTAACATCCAACATCTCGTCCATCAACAAAGTCAACACAAAACAAAATGGTCAATGCTCCGAAAAAGAACCTTTTGCCACTACTGGCAGGCAAACACGGCAAATCAACAAAGCCCTCCACACGACGACTTCGTCAAGCGAATGAATGCCAGAGCGGATTGGAAGCAGAATTGGTCCGATCCCTTCGAGCCTTGTGCTGCTTGCCATCCAAAAAGAAGCTTGCAGCAGGGGAACGACAATATACTCACTTCTTAAACAACGATGAGAAAGAGAAATGGATCAAGGATTATATGGAAAGAGAGACCGCTGTGGCAAGAAAGTGAGTCAAAGACGCAGTGACTGCAATTATGCAGGAGCAGGATGATATGAGAAATGCTGAACAGGCAGGATTGACAACCACCAAGCGTGAAACAACATTTGAGGAGATGATGAACGCCATCGAAGATAGTCTGAGCGATCATTCAAGTTCCGACGATAGGGAGGATGGGGAAGACGAGGATGATGATCAAGATGATCCTGTGGGGGGCAAGTTTCGCGAACATGACGAAACTGGCTGGGTGATGGGCACAATCTCTACACTGGTGCAGTATCGCAGGGAGCGTTTTCGGCAGAAGCAGATGAAGCTTAACCAATTGATGCAACCAGGCTGGGGAGATGCGACCGACTACTTGCGTGACAGGGACAAGAAGTACGGGACAACCGAATTGAAGGTTCCCGCCGTCATTTAACCTCAAACAGCAGATGATACCGCATCATATTCGCCGATGACATTTGGTGAGCCTATGCACACTCCTGATAGCGTCCCCATAAAATCGCAAATGCCACATGTTACTTCTCGAACAGGGAGTAGTCATATGAGGCTAGGTTCACGGAAACTGCTGACACACAAACACATTGCGTCCATCCCGCCAGCCCCAATGCCCGATTGGTCACTGATTCAGAAATCAAAGCATGTTGAACCTGTAGACTTCAACCCCTGCATATTGTGTCCCAAGCGAATTACCATATAGAAAGGGGATTCCGACGCAGAGATGGTGATGGCTCCTGCGTTGCCGGAGGAATGAATAGGCATATTGGTAGTTGTGACGATGTATCAATTTGAAATGCACTACGTGTACGTATTGTGTTATGTGTGAGCCTTTACTTGATTTCAGTGACCAAATTGTGAGACATGGTAATTCGTCTATACAGGTGCAAGGGTCAGTTAGGCCATGTCAATGTTCTAGACTTCCAATCTCATGGACTGACGACCAATGAATGTGATATTGTCCAGCCCATTGTTTTTAAGTTAGACATTGGAAACAAAACTAGAGATGAAACTTACTGATGAAAAATATATCAGTGATGTCATACGAGTCATAGATGCAGTGGTCAGAGCGCAAGGCGACGTGGGATGAATGACGACAGTCATGCTGCATTTGATCATGCAGCGAACTGCCTAACTCTCTGCACTATCCTGGTGCACATTGTCGAGATATTGAACATTGCTTATGGTAGGTCATGGAAATCGCGGAGAATGAGCTGGATAAGGAATGGTGCCGAAATCTGGCCAAATATATCAAAAACATGTGTACAGATTTTTATGCGGTCAATTACCGACCGAAAGCGCTGGAAAGTGATAGGCCCCTGTCATTCAGCACTCAGATTACATGTCTAGTGGTGGATCAGCCATTGAGAGGCTTCGAAGGTTTTGCATGCAAATGTTTATACATAGAAACAATTTATTGGCTGCCAATAACGACTATATGCATTTTAACATACAATTGTTGAGCATCGGCTGACTGTTAGTATGTCATTAAGTTGAGCGTCAATGGAGCGTCAACAATTTTTGTACTTACATTCTCAGCAAACAAATGGCTGCATAGTCACATCCTTCCAAAGTGATTATATTAGCAGTTCTTATAGATACAAAGGATAATGACACGCTCATTGATCCATCCTGGAAATGAGCGTCAACGCTGCGTCAACAAATTTTGGTCTTGTGAGTCTGATAATCAAAAAGAACACGTGGTCGCTGTGACACATAATGAAAGTATAGGCTGCCTTTAAGACCAAAAATGCATGGGTCAACATCGCTACTATCACCTAAAAATGAGCTTCAATGGGGCGTTAACGATTTTTGTTCTTGCATCTTGGATAATCAAACAGCTGTGCGACGATATTAAGCCATAATGGAAATGTTGGCAGCCATTATGGGTAAAAATTGCAGCAACGATTTTGCTACCACCTTCTAAGGATAAGCGTCAACGGAGCGTCAACGATTTCCGATCTTGCATCATGGACACTCAAAGTGCTGTGCATCAGGGTTAATTTCTAATCAATGCATCAGCAGCCTCTATTGGCAAAAATGCTAGTGATGATATCGATACCACCTAAAGATGAGCTTCAACACAGCTTCAAAGATTTCTGGTCATGGATCTTGGACAATCAAAGGGCTACGCAACCGCATCAACCCATAATCATAGTCTCGGCCGCGTCTATGGCCACAACTGCGACAGACGCTATCACTACCACCTCCTGAAAATGAACATCAACGGTGCATCAACGATTTTTTGTCTTACATCATGCACATTCAAAGCGATGTGCATCGGCGTTGACCCATGATCAATGTATCGGCCACCATTATGGGCAATAATGCTAGTGACAATATCACTACCACCTCCAAAAAATGAGCGTCAATGGAGCATCAACGATTTTTGGTTGTGCATCTTGGACAATCTAAGGGCTACGGAACGGCGTCAACCCATAATCCTATCATCGGCTGCCTTTATGGGCAAAAGATCTAGTGTCAATATCACTACCACCTCCAAAAAATGAGCATCAATGGAGCGTCAACGATTTTTGGTCTCGCATCTGTGACAATCTAAGGGCTACAGAACAGCATTAACTCATCATCAATTCATCGGCTACCATTATGGGCAAAAATGCTAGTGACGATATCGCTACCACCTCCTAATAATGAGCTTCAACGGAGCATCAAGGATTTTTAGTCTTGCATCATGGACAATCAGAGCACTGTGCATCTCCATTGACCCATAATCAATGCATCGGCCGCCTCTATGGGCTAAATTGCTAGTGACGATATCGCTACCACCTCCTAACAATGAGCGTCAACGGAGCATGAACAATTTCTGGTCTTGCATCATGGACAATCAGAGCGCTGTGCATCTCCATTGACCCATAATCAATGCATCGGCCGCCTCTATGGGCTAAAATGCTAGTGACGATATCACTACCACCTCCTGAAAATGAGCGTCAACGGAGTGTCAACAATTTTTGGTCGTGCATTTTGGATAATCTAAGGGCTGTTGAACGATGTCATCCCATAATCAACTGATCAGCTGCCTTCACGGGCAAAAGAGACAGTGAGGATATCGCCTGCGCCTCCAACAATTGAGTGCCCACGGAGGGTCTACAATTTTTGTGGCGGCTCAGTAAGCTACACAGCAATGAACTGCATCGCATTGTTACTGAATTGAGTCTTACGCGGTCAGTCTTTTCAATATGTCATTGTATACCACTTCACAAATATGCATGCAATGTCTCACAGATATGAGTTTTTTGCTTATAGCTGTAGGGTCAATATTTAAGAACCCGCAGTCTGCTTTACTGTATCGTCACTTTCCAGATTCTTCCGAGTCAGACTACCAAGCGTTCTAATTCCTACCGCCAGGTCTGATTCATAATCTTTGAACACCAGATTCCTCGAGGTTATGATATCTTCCCAAAAAAAACATGTCATTATTCATAATTTGAATGACCTTACTTTGCATATAATCTTCGATGATTGGAGAGCTTCAATGTATGTAGGCTCGAAGCGGCTTCTTTGTTGGAATCATTTTAGACATGCACCATCGTAGTGATTTTATTTACACTTCAGAATTGAGGAGACCGGCAGCCCTGGCATCATATGTGTTGTTTGTCATCAAGTTCTTTGCCATTCATCAGAACATGGGAACAGCTCAATGGGGAAACAATTACTGGCAAAAGCTCACAAGGCAGAGTTAAACGAATAAACAGAGTCAGAGGTTACTGAATTGACTAGTTCAACGTTTGATGAAACAGCTTTGGCCATCCGGAAGTGGCAAGGAAGTCGACAAATCACAATGGTCAGTTCCCAGAGGAAGATCATAATTGACATCCAGGTTGATCCATATTAACCTAAATGACAAACAAAACATTCCACACTGCCAGCCAAGGACTTTGAAACTTCCGAATTTCACCAAGCCAGGTGGAATCGCTACCTCATGTTAGGATTTGTTTCGGCTCATATGTCATGGAATGCTATATCACATCTGGAGCTCAGATGGTCATATAAGGCATTACGCGATGACCTAGTGCCGCCGTCGGCAACGACTCTTAGGAACATTGGCCGTAGGGTATATGCACTGACCACGGATGCAAGAATCAAGCAATTGCCGTGATGAAATACAGGTAGTTGAGTTTTGGAGGGATGGACATCACTGAACAAAGTATCCATAACGTCGGTCATTGCTTACTGTATAGATCGAAATTGGGTATTGTGTGAAGTTCCACTCGCTTTCGATGAGGTTGATCCCCTGTTCTTTTCCTGTTTCGAAAGCTAATTATGGATAATAGATCACGGGCCAACATACTAGAGCTAGGCGAACCCTACATTTGAAGGACGTGCTTGATCATTTTGAGCTGACCAACTACTGTTTGCTTGGGATTACGACCGATAATGCTTCCTCAATTTGCTCGATGACACGCGAGCTGCAATCAACACTTGAGGCCTCTGGAATCGAGTGGCCGGCTTCGAGGAACCACCTACCATGCATGGCGCAGGTCATACAGCTGGCTTTTGATGCATTCATGAGCAGTATCGGGGTAAAAGGCCGCACCAAGTCTTGGGAAGCCCATGAGCGTGTTCAGCAATTTGGAGAGACTGCAAGCACAGACATTGGGAAGAGTCAAAGACTTCGAAGAGAGGACAACGCTAGAATCAATAAGGTGTCGGCCATGAGACCAGGTTTAGCAAAGATAATTGAGAAAGTACGTATTTCACAATATTTTGAAAGTCCTGAATTAACCATCATACAGCAGACAACTCTCGCTGTACTGATTACGCTGTCACCTGGTCGTCGAAACGAGTTCATTGACTGTCGAAAGGCCAAAGTCCGTATCATTGTACTTCCGATTATCGATGTGAAGACACGTTGGAACTCTATACTGGAGTTGCTCGAGTGCGCCAACCGATTACGGGAACTAACATGCTACAGGCAACAAAATCTAGAATACATTGCCTACCGGCCACTTTTTACAACTCATGATGAATGGACCATTCTGAAGTATGCCATGGAAGGATTGAGTCCATCTCGATATTGGACCCTGAGGATATCGAAGCGGTGTAAAGTTATATTTCATCACGTTGTCACAGTGTACAGTGACATGTTCGATCAGATGGATGGCGTGATACGAGATTTGTCGAAGAAGACGACTCATTGGAAGGGAGACTTGTTCTTCGCTGTGAGGGTTAGCTCGACAGAAGCTGTCCAAATAGTATGCTGAAGTGACTCCAACCACAGGCATGCTTCACAGTTCTGCATATATCCTGGATCCTTTCTGGAAGTTGCGATTGTCTAGAAAGTGGGACAACGGAATGGATATCAATCCTGACGATGAGACATCCTATACTACCCAATACCCAGAGGCCTTTCTGACGTATGTGGAGAATGAATACTGTGCCAAAAGTCAATGTGTGCCGGTCTATAAACACGAATGCTTACCAAGCACCAATCTCGTTCCCTCTGCCACTGCTTCTAGATCCTGTCAATCATCCTTTGATCCTTATGATTTGTCCAGTGATGATGAAGAATACTTAATGCCTAACAATGTGGCTGGGATGACACCTGGACAAAGTGGTCGCGCAGCCCGCTTATTGACCGCCGCCAGGTTCCATTTGGATTCACTGCCTGACGCCCCAAGGAACTGGGGACAAATTCATCCAAATCCCAGTTATTGCCACTCCGAGCCAATGAAGATTAGCAGTCCATTTTGTTTACCAGACAGTTATGACTGGTGGCGTCAACAGGAGATAACGCACTCAAAGTACGCCGATCTGTCTAATGTGGCACGCGACATATTCTCCATCATACCACATGGTGTCAGAGTGGTGGCCAGTTGTTCCCTTGGCCGAGATGCTATCGGCTGGAGGCAGTCAACAACCACAGGCGAGACCCTTCAGGAGGTAGTGGTTGTAACGCAGTGTGCTTTAGCCAATATCGGGATTTTGGCAGGCGCTGACCCAGAATTCGATATAACACACACACAAAACCACTTCGAAATGATCATTGAGGCGGAGGACAGTAAATTGCACATAATGGCCATGGTCCACAACTGTTTGGAGATGTGTCAGGGCAGCCAAAACCTACGTGCTACCCAGAAGGAATCTCATGCTCGAATCAAGCAGATGACAGCGGTAGGATACATTTCAGACACGGAAGAGATCGTCAGAGCATTGTGGTTACTTTTTTAATATGCTGGGGCGGCTGCATTTAAATCGTCAGAAAGATCTCCTTTGCCAACACCTTTGTCTCCAAAGGACCTCCCTGGAGGACGAACTCAAATATTGAACGTCCACCAAATCCGAAGAATCAACCAACATCCAGTCAAATCTAATGAGGACAGTGCACCTGAAAGCATTTCGGACACTGAAGATTGGCCTGACTGGAATGGAGACTTAGATGATCCAAATGACATCGAAGACGATTGCGCAGCAGACTTGGAATCTGATATACAGCAAGCAAATAGCATTGAGGATCCAGAATGCCCAGAGCACCGGGATGTGAGTACCATGCCAAATGTCCCAGGATTGATTGAGCCTACACGTAAGTCTAACTGACAGGCTGAAAAGGTGTTGATGACAGTCAATGCAATCGACACAAGGAGGAATTACGGAGTGAAGAACAAGTAGGACAGAATGCGTCAATGTTTCACCAGCATCTTTGTGTATCTTGACCAAGAGTTTTAGTTGAATATATATTATGGGCGAATGGTGAGCAGTAGCTTGTGAATATTGGTTGATAAACAGATGTATAGCAGGTGCAATGGAGCTGTTGGCAAGATACTTAAATTTTAGTCATGTGAAAGCAAAGAGGGAGAGAATGTTACTGCGCTCGGATTTGCCACAGGGCCAAGTCTCAATCTGTCAGAATGACTACCAATAAGTGCAAATCTTGATGAAAACTATTATCGATGGCAGCAGATGTTGAATGGACAATACATTAAAATGAGTGTCAACAGAGCGTCAACAATTTGTAGTTTTGTAAGTACGGTAATTACACAGTGCTTTGGTCACTGTTATGCATAACCGTTGTATCGGCAGGTTGTATAGGTAAAAGAGACAGCAACAGGGTCACCGCCCCATCCTGAGATTGAGTATCAACCTGGCGTCAACGATTTGTAATTTCACATCTTGGACAATTTATGTTCCGATTTGTTGCAGTCATCCATTTATCAGATATTGGCAGACTTTACTAGGAAAAACTACAGCAACAAGCTCCCTGCCGCATCCTGAGAATGAGCGTCAATGGAGGGTCAACGATTGTTATCTTCGCATCTTGGGTAATTTATGTTCCGATTGGTTGCAGACATCTATTCAGTGAATATTGGCAGTCTTTACGGTCAAAAACATCAGCGACATGCTCCCTGCCGCATCCTGAAAATGAGCGTCAATGGAACGTCGAGAATTTGAGTTGTTACATATTTGGTAACCAAGGCATCGAACGGATCTTCGCATTCATAACGGAATTAATGAGTGCCCTAATGGGCAGAAATACAATATATCGCAGGTAAAACCCCGATTTCAAATTAATCAATATTGCATGCTGCAAAGTATGCAAAAACATATTATTGGTTGTTGAAGATGTGATTTTGATAAAATACTATTAACAAACTCCAAAAACAAGACCGTTATATGAATCTATGGATGGACCCACTGGGCGACCCGCTGACAACCTGTAACACCGGGAGATCCACCCGAACTCCTGATGAATAAAAGCCCCTAATGACGTCCGGACTGATAAAGAGAAGAATGATCAAAGCTTCACTCAGGATGCGTATAAGGATCACAACCCAAGGTAACAAGGTAATGGTTCCGGTCTCTGCAGCCGAACGATAGTATCGACTAGAGAGGATCGTCTTTACGATATCAGTAAGCTGATGTACACGACTCCAGGAGAGCCTGAAAGAAGTATCCTCTGATCCACCACACTATCATGACGACTCTCGGACTTCCAACGGATGCTAGAGTATCGTCACAACAACCGGCACTTAACTCGAAGACTGACTCGTCCAAGAATGCGACGACTCCAAGTATCGACTTGTCTTATATGAAACAGCAAAGTAGTTTCGCCTCAGCAGAAGGAGTAGTGCCGACTCAAGAGTATTCTCTAAACCTCCACGTTATCGGGCAGGTTTATCCAACTCAATGGTATCGTCTTGCTCTCTTCCCGATCAACGACTTGCTTTGACGAAGGTACTAAGAATAACCAAGTATATAAAGAGTGATGGATTCATCCGTGATATAGAACTGAAGAGGAACGTACAACTCCTGACTTCAATAGAGAAGTAACCTCGTTGACTTCAATACAGAACTAATAGATAATACACGGGAATAAAGTCAAAGCCTAACCTCCAGGTCGAGAAGGTCAATAGGTATCCGTAGATAAATCTTGAGGAAGATTGTATTCTCGATAGAATGTTATTGATGTCCTTCCTCCATGTCTGTATTGCTGATATATATCAGACGATCCACACCCTTAACAATCCTAAGACTGCCAAAGCCTGTTTCAGAGTTCACATACGTAACTGCCTTTTCATCCTTGCCTTCTAACATTCATGGTCGATTTCTAACTCCCAAGAGTACTAACTACTTCATCAAGGTAACGAGCTCGTATTGCGACACTATTGCTTATGGCGATCCCTTGTAGAGTTACGAGCTTATCTGAAGCCAATTATTAACTGTTAGGTTTGAGTCACAAAGAGCCAGTGAGAGTGCCCTCTCATAGACCCACCGGGTACGGAACGGTTGAATGATTGCGGCAAACGACAGAACCCCTAATTTGACTACACTTGATCGGAGCCAAATATACAGTATTCTGCAAATGAGTTGTTTTGCCATATATTGAACGGAGAGTATTCCACGCCACTCAGGACATATGAATCCAAGGTCCTACTTGCCCAGACCAAGAAAGTGTGGTCGAACTAAGGGTTGATTCGTATAAGTCCATTTGGTTGACTGCATTCCGATATATCGATTATTGGTTATCGGCTGTGTCTTCTATATGACTCTGCATATGGTGAGCTGCGATAGTATTCTGATATTGACGACATCTCATCTCACAAGGAATAAACTATTGGACATGAGAGAATTGTTGTTTGTTCGGCAACTATGAATAAGGTTTCCTGCCGATAAGGAATGACTATTGACAATAGAGATCCTACGACCAATACCGATCTAAAGATGATACACATTCTATCTGCGCTCGGCTTGATTGCTGTCATTGATCAATTGGTACGAAGGTAGGGTAATGGATATATTACCAATAGGTGAACAAATCCAGAAGGTTGATCCTGTTGAAATAGTGATGCTAGAGAAGCTTAATTGTGTTCTATCTAAGAGGGCCACAAGGCCAATATATATGAAACTGCAAGTACGGCTGAATGCCATCAGCCCGTATCAGAGTCAACTGTCATCTCGGGCCATACGAGACATCTCTGTCTCCAGCCACACAAGACACCTCCGTCTCCGGCCATACGAGACTCATCTCCAGCTGAGACCTGTATATGCAATACTCCCCCTCTTGCTATACACTGTAGAGCAAGAAACAAATGAAGATGAAACAAAGTGATTCCCATAGTAGCCTCCTTAAAACCCTGCGAATGTGAGCAGGGAAAGAGTACTACCGTAGCCTGAGGATGGCCATCCATAAAGGAACAAACAAAGAAATCTGCGTGCCCAAAAGAAAAGTGAAACAACCTTAAATCCAACCTTAAATCGACCTTCCGTGATGGTAGAGCTTCCGTTCGTGACTCGGTATCGATGGGAGCTTCCGCTCTTGACTTGGCATTGATGGGAGCTTCCACTGCCGGCATATTTTGTAGGGGTCAGTGATCGTCAATCGTACACGGCATCTCTATCATGTCAGCATCTCAGAAGGTGGTTATACTCACTATGTATTTAAGTGCGCATGTGCTCTTCCGAGCCCTCATACAGTGCTTCCGCATGCTTCATACAATATCGTTAATCTTCGTGTGGTATCAGGCCTATCGGTGGTCATCGGCAATTGGCATTGGCTTGTAGATGCTTCTCGGTGATGTAGTTCGGACAATAGCATCGGTGACCTTTCAGTTGACCTCTTGGTAGACATCTCGGTAGACTGCTTCTCGGTGGGCCACTCTGTGGGCATCTCGGTGGATATCTGGGTTGACTTCTTGCTTCTCCCATGATCTTTTCCTGTGATCTTCTCCCCCTGATCTTTTCCTGTGATCTTCTCCCCCTGATCCTTCTTCCCCGATGAAAGTCTTCTGGCGGAGGCTGATTCCAGTTGCGCCGGTGATTCAGTGAATCTTGGTTGACTTGGTAGACTTTGCCGGTTGACTTCTCGGTTGACTTCTCGGTTGACTTCTCGGTTGACTTCTCGGTTGACTTCTCGGTTGACTTCTTGGTTGACTTCTCGGTTGACTTCTTGGTTGACGCCTCGGTGTGTGTCTCGGTAGGCAGCTTTGGTTGGCTTCTGGTAAGGTGATTCAGCATTCCGTTGGGCATGCCTTTCGGCCATAGTTTCTTGATCCTTCGGTATGCCATTTGGTAAACATCTCCAGCAGTGGCTTTGTCCGGTTGTGCTCCCGGTAATCCTCTCATTCGATCTCCATGTCAAGTCTTTCGGCAGTGATATCCGTCACTGTGAGATCTTGGTGATTATGCTCCGGGTCATTTTCTCATTCGGAACTGCTTCGGTAGTCATTTTCGCACCCGTTCGCAATGCTCATAGGACAAAATGGCTTCTATTCGGTTGCCTTCATTGTAGATCTTCATAGCTTGGTTGATTGAGGCCGTTGATTGCTTTATTGAGCCTGGCGAAGATTGAAAATGCATCAGTGCCGTCTGGCAGTGTCATGTAGAGAATGTCATCAACTTCGTGATTGGGAGATGCGGTGTCTATATAGTTAGCTAGTCAATAGCAATATAAGTCATACTGAAGTTTATGTGCTTGTAGCTTGCCAACTTTGATCAATTTAGATGCAAGTAATAATCATATCATCGCTTCCTCGGAGGCCTGGAGTGGTACGAGTTGTGGCTTGTAGTGGTAGTAGGCATGATCTGTGTTCAATAGTAGTATTGACTTCTTGGTCATGGCCGCTGGTTGGCAGGCTGTATCATATATGCGGTGGAGATGTCAAGTGTAAATGACGGTTTCTCTAGACACCGGTGGTGCAACCTCCTCGTCCGAAGGATGTGATCTCACACCTGGACATGCAGGGAGACTTCGACGGCTTGTCAGCGTCGGGCAGAGGATAGTGGCCATCTGAAACATCATCATCAGTACGGCCATGAGTACTACATCCGTTGCCTTCACCCGTTCGACTGGTTCCTGCGTGGTCATGGAGAAGTCCATTTCCACACGTTTCTTTGTCTTGTACACAGAGAAGTCCATCTCCGATATCTGTGCAGTTATTGAGAAAACCATCTCTTCGAATTCTCTGGTCTGTTGATCCTTATCGTTGATAACTGGCTTTGTCTGAATAGCTGTAGGTGGTAAACAGAAGTCTGGTGATCAGTGCTTGGTAGCTATCGCATTCTTTATAGTGTTTGACTGCTTCTTCCCCGAACTCATTGGGTGTTTGTGAATATATTATCTTTGCAGTCTTTGTCCGTATCATTCGCGTGGTGAATCAGTGATGGTATGGCCGTTAGGAGCATGTGTGTACCAGGAGTCGGTACCTTGATTGCGATTTCTCTTGGTCGGCCTTCTCTTTGATATTTCTTGATAATCGTTTGGAATATCTATATCTGGAAGACCTTTGAATGCACGAGTTCAAAGGGCCCTGTATTCTGCATGACTGCCATGGTGCTTGTATTTGGTGATCAGGGGCCGTATGTCGGTAGGATGCATATGTGTAGGTGCTAGTGCCATCATCATAACTCAGGAATAGTGTCTGGATTCCGGGTGGCTTTGACATCGTGGTAAGGGTACACGGCCTTGGAGAAGTGATGGTACATAGACTTGTAGGTGTGCATTATGCTGTGGCTGTAGATTCGAGTATGCTGTAACTGTAGGTTCGCTGATGCTCTTGATTTGTAGGTTCGGTGGTGAGTATGCTGTCTTGTTCTCTTCGTCTGTTTCCCTTTCTCCCTTTCAAAGTGGACTTGGTACTCAGTACACGTGTAGATATACTTCGAGGTATTGTGGTGAATGTGCTTCTATGGACGGTGGTGAATACACGTGGATGTGCAGTTCTAAGTGTGTTTCGGGTGTGTTAGGGACTGGAGTGTTGTAGTGAATATGCTTGGAGGTGTAGTAGTATGAAGAGACGATAGTCTATTCCTCGTCTTAAGCGAGCGATGTCTATCTTCCCGTCGATCCACTCAATTGTGTGGATACGCACGTCTCCCTTTCTGGCCTGTGCGCTCCGCAGAGCCGCACCTTATGTCAACCGTTCCTTTCTTTCCACAGGAGGTATGGTGGTGGGAGTGCGATGGTGATTGTGCTAGTATATATCTCGAGTCTTTCTCGTTCTCTCTTATATCTGTATGGTAGGCTGAGGTGTATGTTTTCGACTTCTAATCTGGGAGGACTCAAACACAGGTGTAGCATGTGTAATCATCGTTGAATAGGATATAGTAGCGATGGCTGGCGGAGGTAGGCGTAGAGAATGGTCCACACACATCCGAATGTATGGGTTCAAATCGCTTTGCAGTGTGACTGGTCTTGACTTTGATGATCCATCAATGAGAGATCGTAGGGTAGTAGGATGAATGTGGGCTAGACGGCGATGCGACAGGTGTAATTCTGAGATTGGGAGAGGCGTCCGAGTGGGCTTTGGAAATACGGTGCCAAGAGGACATTGAGGTATGGTGCTGGCTGCTCTTCGAGAAGTGGTGTGGGGTGAGCTTGTTGTAGGCTTGGTGGAGTGCGTGATTGATGGTACGGTGAAATGTGCACTTGATGATACTCTGTCTCTCTTCCTATTTCTCCTTCTTGAAGTGGACTTTGTAGACATACTTGGTACTGTCAAAGTGAGTGCAGTTGCGGAAGATATGATATAGCGGTCATTGACGTGATTGCCTGTCATGGTGGTTGATGGAGATGATATGGAGCACTTGCCGCGTCCGAATGTGGATGTGTAACCGGCTATGTCCAATTGATTGATGGGGAGAAGGGACGGCCGGAACATAGGTGTGTAGAGAGCATCGACGTCGTACTCCTGTGAAACGTTAACTAGTCCATGGTGGCTTACTGTAACTTTGTTATCATCTCCAAGCTCAATGACTATTGGCAGACGAAGTTTCTCAATCATAGGTGTATTTGGTGATTGTAGGTGAGGATGTAGCCATGAGTGTACATGATGGTGTACTTGGATGTGTGATTTGGTATGGCAGTGAGTGCAGTTGTCAGTGCATGATAAGCGGGCTTTCGTATGCTTCGGTCTGTCTCATGTTCAAAGGGAACTTCGTAATTGTAGGTGAAGGAATCGTGGTAGGTGCGTTTGTAGTTATCGCTTTGAATACCATGATGATGGCACATTTTGGTGTAATGGTGAGTGCACTTACTTATACGGAGATGAGCGCGTTGATGTGTGCGGTATTGACCGATGTGTACTTTCTGCGATGGTGGGGTGATATCTAACTAGGAGATGCTCATTGCTGGGAATGGTATGGATGAAAATGAGGTAGGTATTGCGATGACTCGGTAATCGTTCTTGAAGGTTTCAGTATACATCATGAATGTTGACATGGTAGATGTGTGAAGGAGGTGGTGACAGTGATGATGGTGTTGAGTTTTGGTGTGTTTATGTGCGGCTGTTGCTACGGTAACAAACAGGGAGGGTCATCGGTGGTTTAGGGTTTTTGAGGCTCTTGACCGTGGGATATGAATTGAGTATTCATTGTAAAGATTGTAGCGGGCGCCGGGCTCATAACCTGTTGAAATAGTGATGCTAGAGAAGCTTAATTGTGTTCTACCTAAGAGGGCCACAAGGCCAATATATATGAAACTGCAAGTATGGCTGAATGCCATCAGCCTGTATTAGAGTCAACTGTCATCTCCGGCCATACGAGACATCTCCGTCTCAAGCCATACAAGACACCTCCATCTCCGGCCATACGAGACTCATCTCCGGCTGAGACTTGTATATCCAATAGATCCAATCAGGAAATCCGAGTGATAACTCATGATGTTGGATTGAGTATCCATATTTGGATTATCAAGTGATCCTGAATGATCCCGGAAGTATACCTGTAACACCAAAAGCGTAACACGACCCACCCAAATTCAGACGGGTTGGGAGTTTACCATCGAACCGTACCCAAGTTGACGGTTCAGGTTTATTGGCAACCCGGACCGCCATCCTGGCAACGGTTCGGTTATGGTCCTGACCCCGACCCGAAGCGACAGTCCGGAACCGTTGCTTACACTGCCTGTAGCTGTCAAGTGGGAAAGTAAGTACTAAATCAGTGACAAAATTTACTGACAAAATTTAAGTGAGTGATGTCATAGGAGTCATAGAAGGTGGGGTCAGTGCTTAGTATGAATGTTTCACAATAACGACCGTCATGCAGCATTCATCCATGTATCCAACTGGATTACTCTCCGCACAGACCTGGTGCACATGGCTGAGATATTTCAACTTGCATATGGTGCATCATGGATATCAAGAAGAAAGAGCTGGTTGAGGAATAGTGAGGAAGTCGGGCTATATTAGTCACAAACAAGTGGAAAGATCTACAAGCCTTGAATTGCCAGACGAATGCGCAGGAATGTCACAGGACCACGTCATCCATCACTCAGATAACGAGGATAGTGGTTGATCTGAAATTGAGAGGCCACACAGTTTCTAGATGCAAATGATTATACATCGAAACGCAATATTGGCTGTCAAGTATGAGTCTACGATTTGTTGCATACAATCATTGCGAGTATGATCAGTGTTTGGATGTATTTAATGTGAACGTCAATGGAGTGTCAACGATTTGTATTCTTACACTTTTGGCAATCAAAGGGATGCATTGGCACAACCTTCCAGATTGAATGTGTTTGTCGGCATTATAGCAAGAAAGGCAAGCAACAAGCTCGTTGCCCCATCCTAAAAATTAGCGTCAACGCAGCATCAACGATTTTTGGCCTTGCATCATGGATAATCCAACAGCTGTGCACCCAGATTAACCCATATTCAAACTATTGGCCATCTTTCTAGTCGAAAATGCTGATAATGACATCACTACAGTTTCCTAAACATAAGCATCAACGGAGCATCAACAATTTTTGGTCTTGCAACTTGCATAATCCCATGGCTGTGCATTGGCATGAATCCATAATCGAAGTATTGGCAGCCTTTATGGGTAAAAATGCTAGTGGCAATACCACTACCACATCTTAAAAATAAGCGTCAGTGGTGCGGCAACAGGTTTTGTGGTGCTCAGTAAGCTTCACACCAATGAACTGCTTCGCATACTTCCTGAATTGAATTTTCAACGCTCAGTCTGTTCAATATGTCCTTATATACAATTTCACAACTATGCATGCAATATCTCACAGGTCTTACATTTGTCTTGAGTGTAACTCTAGAGTCAATATTTAAGACCCAGTGTTCTACTATGCTATGATGTAACATTTGTCAGTCTCTCAACTGGAATAAAGCAGCTTCCAGATTCCTACCAACATGCTGGATTCCCAATCATTAAATACCTCGTTGCTGGAGGATATGATATCTTCCAAAACTGAAACTCCCTTTATTCATGATTTGAGCGAGCTAACTTTACAAATCATGATTGTTGCCTGGTGGGCTTCAATGAATGTGGGTTCGAAGCATCCTATTGCTCGGAATAATTCTGGACATGTGCCTGCGTGGCCATTCTATTTTCCCAGCAGAATGGAGCAGACCGGCAGCCCTGGTGTCATATGTATGGTGTGTCATCAAGTTCTTTGCCATCCATCAGAACATGGAACCAGCTCAATGAGGAAACACGTGCTGGCAAAAGCGCACATTGCAAAGTTAAACGAAATAACAGAGTCAGATGTTTCTGAATTGACAACTACAACAATTGATGAAACAGCTTTGGCCATACTGAAGAGACAAGGCTGTCGAGGAATTACAATAGTAAGTTCGCAGAGGAAATCCAAATTCGACCATCTGATTGTACCTATGTCCATTCCATTGACAGACACAATGCTCCAAACTGGGAGCAAAGGACTTTGTATTTTGACTTTCACCAAGACACCTGGAATTGTGACCTCATGTTACGATGTGTTTTGGCTGGTATTCCTTGGAACACTATATCAAACCTCAAGCTATGGCGGTCATATAATGCATTATGCAGCAATCTTGTGCTTCCATCAGCCAGCACCTTTAGCAACATTCCCGTGAGGGAGTACTCACTGACAGTGGATGCATTTAAGAACAATTGCCCTCAAGAAATGAAGTAAAGTTAGCTTTGGATGGGTGGACATCAACAAACAAAGTAGCCATAAAGTTGGTAATTGCTTACTGTATGGATCGAAATTGGGCTCTGCGAGAAGTATATCTCGCTTTCAACAAGGTCGATTACCTGCTCTTTTCCTATTTCAAAAGCACATTACGCATAATAGGTCAACAGTTGACATACTGGAGCAATGGTATACATACATTTGAAGAAAGTTCTCGATCATTTTGAGCTTACCAATGGCCGTTTACTTGGTATTCTGACTGTCAATCCTTCCTCAACTTCCTTGATGACTCGGTATGTACAATCAGCCCTTGAGACCTCCGGAATGGAGTGGCCTGCAATGAGGAACCACATACCATGCATGGCGCACATCATTCAGCTTGCTTTGGGTGCGTTCATGAGCAGTTTCGGTGTAAAAGGCCGCACCAAGTCTTGGGAATCCCATGAGTGTGATCAGCAATGTACAGAGAATGTATGCACAGCCTTTGGGAGAGTCGAAAACTGCGAAAGAAGGGCAATGCTAGAATCAATAAGGTGTTGGCAATGAGACCAGGTTTGGCAAAGATAATTCAGAAATTACGTATTTCAAGACATTTCAAAAGTCCTGAAACTGACCTTCATATAGGAGAGATTGCTTGGTGTATTGAGTACACTGACACCTGGTCGTCGAAACGAGTTCATTGACTGTCAAAGAGGCAAAGTACGAATCGCAGTACTCCTTATGAAGGATGTGAAAAGCCGGTGGAATTTGACACTGGAGTTGCTTGAGCGAGCCTACTGATTACGAGAATTCACCCACAAGTGGCTCACATATCCAAAATTCAATGATTACTACCCACTCTTTACAACACAAGATGAATGGACCTTCGTCAAGTACGTCATGGGACTTATAAGGCCATTCCGATACTGGACCCTGTGAATGTGAAAGAAGCATATGGTTACTCCGCATCATGTCATCACTGTCTTCTGAGACGTGTTCGATCGTATGGATGGTGTTATGTGAGCTTTAGCCAAAAAGAAGACTCAAAGGAAGGAAAACTTATACTTCGCCATGGAGTTTGCACGACAGATGCTGTCAAAACATTATGGTGAAGTAACTTGAATGACCGGTATATGTCTCATTGCCGCAAATTTGCTCTATCCTATCCGAAAGTTGCGATCATTTAGCAACGGGGACATGGGAATAGATGTTAATCCTGAGGATGAGACTTTTTATACTACCCAATACCAAGAGGCATTTCTGGAGTATGTGGAGAACAAATACTGTGCCAAACATCGACAAAGGTCTGTCACTAAACCCGACACTGTCCCAGGCAGCAATCTCTTCCTCTCTGCAATGGCTTGTGGATTTGGTCTATCTTCTTTTGATCCATATGATTTGTCCAGCGATGATGAAAAAAAATTTAATGTCTAAAAGTGTGGGTGAAATGTCACCTGGACAAAGTGATCGCGCAGCACGCCTATTGATAGCTGCAAGACTCTATTTGAATCCAGCGCCTGAAACAACCAAGAACTGAGGGCAAGTTGATCCAAATCTTAATGATTACCACTCCAACCGCATGGAGGTTAGCAGTACATCTTGGTTACCGCATATCACCGGCTGGTGGCATCAACAAGAGGAAACGCACTGAAAGTACGCTGAGCTTTCCAATGTGGCATGCGACATATTCTCTATCTTAGCACATAGTCTCCGAGTCGAGGCAAGTTTTTCCCTTGGGCGAGGCACTCTCAGGGGGAGAGAGTCTAAAACGACTGTCGAGACCCTTCAGGAAAAAGTTGGAGTAAGGCAGATTGCTCTAGCTAATAATGGAATAGTGGTGGGTGATTACCCAGCATTGCATACCATGCTGACTGAAAGTGACTTGGAATTGAAGAGAGGGTGGAGGAAAGAAAATTGCACAGAATGGCCAAGGTCCACATCTTTTTGGAGATGTGGCAGGGCAGCCAATAACTACCTGCTACACCGAAGGAATCTTTCGCCCAAACAAAGCAAATCACAGCCATAGGATAGATTTCAGATACTGAAAAGATCATCAAAGCGACCTGGTCAAACTTTCAACATGGTGGTATGGCTGCATTTACATTGTCAGAAAGATCACCATTGCCACAAGTGTTGTCAGCAAAGGACCTCCCTGGAGGACGAACTGATGTATTAAATGTCCGCCGAATCAAAAGAATTGACCAGCATCCACCCGGAAGTGGTGGGCACAGTTCATCCGAAAGCATTTCCGACTTCGTGAATTGGCTTAACTAGAATGGTGATGCAGATATTCTAAACGCGAGTGATGATAACCGGGAGGCCAACATCGAATCTCATATTGAGCTAGACAATGGCATCGAGGCTCCTGGAAGCCCAGAGCACCGGCATGTGAGTGCTGCACCAAATGTTCCCAGGTTGATTCGGCCAACATGGAGGACAATGTAACAGGCTGAAACGGTGTTAATGAAGGTCACTGCAATGGAAACAAGGAGGAATAAAGGAAACAGGAAAAAGTAGGACAGAGTGGGTCAATATGTTGTCACCAGCTTCTATATGTTGCTTGAACGAGAATTTCACTTAGAGGAATCTTATGCGAGATTATTTAGCAGTCGCAAGTGAATATTTGTTTATAAATAGAAGTATGGCAGGCGAATTGATTCATTCGGCAAGATATGTCAATTTGGTAGAATGAGAGCAACCTGTGCAAGATGATTACTGCGCTCAGCTCTGCCAAACGGCTGACTCTTTATCTGGCTGAAATGCGACCAATAGGTCCGAATCATTAATGATACAAATATCAATGGCCAGAGATATTCACTAGACAATACAGTATAATCCGTGTCAAGGCAGTGTGAATGATTTTTGCTCGTGCAAGCACGGTAATTGTTAAGTCAGTTGGTTGCAGTTAAGCATATCTGGTGTATTGGCTGCCTTTATAGGCAAAACAGCAAGCGACACGGTCACTGCCTGATTCCGAAAATGAGGCCCAACCCTGCCTCAACAATTTCTGGCTTTGTATCATGGGTTATCTACGTGTTGATTGGTGGTAATGATTCAGATACAATGTATTTGCGACGTTTTCAGGCAAAACGATGAGCTATATCTTTCTCACCCCATCCTGAAAATCAGCGTCCATGGAGCGTCAACGATTCTTAGTGTTTTAATTCATGTAATTACAAAGTGATCTGATTGTGGTTACGCATAATGAGTGTGATAGCAGTGCCTATAGGCAAAAGAGATATCGACATGGTTATGGCCCCATTCTCAAAATGAGCGTCAATGGAGCATCAATGATTTTCGACATTGCATTGTGGGTTATCTATGTGTTGATTTGCGGTAATGATTCATAAACAATGTAATTGCGGCCTCTTCAGGCAACACGATGCGTGATATCTTCGTTACCTCATCATCAAGCTGAGCATTAACGGAGTGTCAACAGAGTGTCCATGCTCGTTAGTCTTTTAAGTCAGGTAATTACAAAATGATCTGGTTGTGCTTAGGCATAATGAATGTAAAGGCAGCGTTTATAGGTAAAAGAGAAAGCCACACGGTCATTGCCACATTCTGAAAATGAGTGTCAGTGGAGCGTCAATGATTTTTGGCTTTGCATCTTGGGTTATCTAAGGGGAGATTTGTTGCAGACATCTATAAACGAGGTATTAGCCGCCTTTAGTGGCAAACAACAGTGGCGCGCATGCTGCCCCATCCTGAAAATGAGCCTCAATGGAGCCTCAATGATTTTTGGTCTTGCATTTTGGTAATCTATGTGTCGCTTTGTAACAATAATGCATATTCAATGTAGTGGTGGCCTTTGCAGCCAGAACAGTGCACGATATCTTCATTACCCCATCCTGAAAACGAAGGGCAATGTGGGGTCAACAATTATTGGTCTTGTATAATGGGTAATCAAGGCGTCACACCAATTTTTGAGTTCATAACAGAACTATTGACCGCCTTTGTAGTTCAAAATACAACTCACAAAAGGAAAAACATTGATTCCAAAATAATCGATACTGCAAGCTGCAAAGTATTCAAAAAGTAAATACTGGATAGTGAATGAGTGATTGTGATCAAATACTCTTATCAAACAGCAAAAGCAAGAGCGTTCTATGAATCTACAGACGGACCCGCTGGACAATCCGGTGACAACCCTCCCAATTAAGACAGGTTGGGAGATTTCCATTGAACAGTACCCGAATAGACAGTTCAGGTGTATTGACGCCCCAGATCGCCAATTTCGCAACTGTTGAGTGCCAACCTGGACCCATACCCAAAGCGATAGTCCGGAACCGTTGCTGACAATAGATAGCAGACGTTCATGTATTGGAATGATTATCTCTAGAGATCTAATGCTTGTAGTGAGCCGACTATATAGAATGGCCGTTACCCGACCCAGGTCACCTGCTGCTGTGACATTATCCCCCTGTTTAGGCGCAGACCTCATGGGCTGCCGAAGCTAGTATCTGTGAAGACGAAAGGAACAATGCATAATTCATTCATGCTGCATATGGATTCATGATAATCATCATCATTATTGCCGGAGATATGTCTTGTGCACTAAATTGTCACTGATTGTACTTGACTATCAATGGACACATTCAGGGATGGCATCACAAATTCTGGGTTGTCCGGTGATCCAGTGCACCCATTGGGAGCAGTTGATGTCGTCTTGAACTGATTTGGATCGATTGTGCTTGATTGAACTCTATGTAGGTGTCTCGGAATCATCTGGCGATCTGGTGATGCAACATGTCTAAAGATGGGGTAGAACTCATTAACTTTTGATCCTATGAGCAAAAGATATCCATGCCCTCGAAAAGGAATGATAGTTTAAGGGCACGTAGGCCTCCATTTGGCTTTATATGTACATGTATGCTAATCGTTAACATGCAGGTACAAATCTGGATGGGAGTGATAGTAGACATAGATGTATAAGTGAAATTATCACTTAAGACCCAAGGCTGATGGTGAGTCGACTATATAGAAAGGTCATCGCCCGGTATGGGTCACATACTGCCATGACAGCTATGTGGTGGTGGTGGTGGTGGTGGTGAGTGACAGATTTTCCCGGCACACCACCATCAGTCCAACTGTGTGCATTTTTGTACTCTATTGGAGTCACCAATATATATCCTTGTACATGAGAATGTAATACCCATTGTGGAGTCTTCTTGCAATATTCAGAAAAGGTCAGTATGGATTTTCAGCCTAGCAAACACTTCTATAAGTGGAAAATTTGATTTTGTGGAATTCAGCTAAAGTATAAAAGAAAAATATAAGGGATTTATCCATCGAAGGTATTATTGAGTTTAATCCCTTCCCTTTGTCTAAATTGGATATAGGAGTTTTAAGTATCTGTTAAGATCCCTTGGTTGGCATTGGTATATTCTACCCTGCAATCAAGTCTCAGATGCTTCATTACAGTTGTAAACTGGATGATTGTAATACAACTGGCAATTCTGGAGATTGATATATTCACTATCGATCAGTAAATTCTGATCATATCAGAGCACCCATCCACTAACATCATGCCGGCAGTACTCTTCAATTTGAGTGTGGAACAGCTGTCCAAAAGTGGAAGTGTAGAGACTGGCTGATATACTTCGCAATAGGGTTAATTTGTTACAACTATACACCCTATAGCCTTGTGAGTCTCTCAAACGATATATCTGTTCTGATATTTGGTAGAAACAGAACTTGTCCTGATGATGATGGAGACAGAAAAGATGCAATCTTCATGTACTCTGCTGTGTATTGGTTGAGGACACTAGGTTGCCAAGTTCTACGGAGTCAATATTGTACCAGCCTTGTAGTGCAGTATATGAAACTTTCTCCTCAGCCTAGTCAAGATAGAAAAACTAGTCATTACAAATAACTATCAGTTAAATATCATAGGCCTTGAATCTGGATGAATATGCCTCTTTCACATTGCCAATATGAAGTCATTTAGAAATTCCTTCCATAAAACAGTCTACAAAACCTATCCATCCCGTTGACTCTGATTTAGTGCTCACGAGACTGATCTTGAGATATCCAAAATGTAATACGGATTGTTAAATGTTTATCAGGATCTCGCAAATATTGATGGTCTCCTATAAGGCATGAAGATTGACCAACTGGGGAGATAATATATTCTTGATCTAGTAGTATTCTTATATGGTAATACTATTAATCTCTTGCTGTAGCTGCTCTAAGATGTTCTCCATACCAGCCAAACTACAGCTTGAATCTTCAGCAGAAGCAATACACAGGCAGATCTGACATTGTACATACTTAATCAGCATTATCTTTCCCACCCCATAAGCCTTCTATTATACAGCAGTTTTCTTGTTAATCAGTATTTGGAGAAATTGGTCGAAGTCCAGTTATCTTAGCTTTGCGATGCACCAATGGTTGTCATATATGATGTGTGAATAATTTATCACAATACTTGCTTATACCTGCTGTCACATGATAATTTTCTCAACTGAATTGCTATATTGCATTTTGACAATAATTATGTGACTGTTTGGTTACTGCTTGTTTATCTCTATTCAGATACACAGGAAATTCACTAAATTCTATTGTGGTAACAGTTTCAGCTTAGTAAACCCAATTCTGAATTGCAGTATCAATTGTATGAAATACTTGTTTCCATAACTGATACAGTTCTGTTGCCAATGATTTATCTACTTTGGCCTTTGCAGATATTGACACTTTTCATACCAAAAAGGTTCCCTTCTTCATACACAATAGCATAAATTTATTGTCAAGTGCTTTGACTGATAGATTGGAGTGATTTTATTGACTAATAAATAGAAAATGTTTCGCAGAATGCCTATACAGCTTCTATTACAATTTCTTCAGTTACTGTATCTGCAATTCATTTCCCGTCATCTTGCAAGCAGACCTGAATTGGTTAGTAACTTCGAGCCACTGCTCCAATTATACACAGATCTTAATTGTTTGCCAGGGTCCACTTTTCAATTGATCACATACTTTAGAAATGAACTAGGGACTGAAATATTAGTGTAATGATGTGAATTGATTGTCTATTGAACTTTAGACATTTCATACCTGCAGGTCTTACAGTAGCCAGTTCAATACATCAGGAACCAATTCCAGAAACAGCTGATGCATTTTATCTGGGTGCCAACGCTGACAGCCATTGAAGAATGAGTATTGCTATTACTGGTTGCAACTGAGTCAATACCAAGAGTGTGCAGTCGAACAATGTTCATGTTCCCCAGTAGCACTGATGATATAAGCTAGTCACTGTGGTTATTGAGGGGTCATAGAGTTCAATAGCACTTTGGTGCACTGTTCAATGTCACACATTTGGTATATGCCAAATGAGGCTTGAGTAACCATAATATACTCTGGGTACTTCCACACCATGGTAGACAACCAAGGATGATATTGTCCATTGAAGCCATCAGTACATTCTCTACGTAAACTGCACAAACACCAATACAATCTATTCTAAACCCAATCAGGCAGGTCATTACTCATATTTTTCACATCCTCCTATATCTTCTAATATCATTCCCATCTTCATATCCCATATCTCTCCTGCTCATCCACAACTCTGCCATCACTGGCAATCACGAAGTTATGTCATCCCTCGGTATCGCTCTGTGCCATAAATATGAGTTATTACCAAATTCAGAATCCACCCAAGATGGGCTATCTCCCAGTCTGTCTCCCTTTATTCCCATGATTACAAGTTAACACCAGAATGTAGCCTCAGTGCTGGGTGGGCCTTCATACAGATTGGCCACCACCAGCCAGCTCTCTGCAAAAAAGCTATCTTGTTGAGTCTACTCTATCTACATATCCACAGCAGCAAGTCAGCCATTGAATAGAGTTTCAGCTCCCATCATGTTTCCTTTCAAATCGACCACCTACAGACTGAATGGCCACAGATTAATCACCTCCAGAACCACTGTATCCATATCATCCATCTGGACATCCACCTGCTGCAGATTATCCACCTCCCAAGAAGCTGTCTCAATATCATTCATCAGCAGTTCAACTGCATCCAGATCAACCACCTACATATCAACTGCATCGAGATTGACTACCTTCATATCTTTGGACTCCTGATTGACAGCCTACTGATTGATTGGTTTTTGATTGACAGCCTCCAGATTAACCATGACTATCTTCTACAGTTGCATAAGAATCATGTTAACTCTCATTACTTCTCATGATTGAAAGTTAATGAAAGATTTAAGTCTTGGCTTCTGTAGTACCTTCCTGCCAATTGACCATTTCCAGATCAACCACCTACAACTTCAACTCTCAGTAAACAATCTAGCAAACCTCTCAGGGCCCTCGATCAAAGCATTCAGGTGAATCTTTATGTTTACTCAAATACTGTTTCCAAGTTTGTATAACTACACCCTTCAAGTGTATCTCCATATTCATTCCATCACCACCTCCAAGTGTATCTCCAAACTCACCAAATTACGGTCTTCAAGATCATCTACAGACTTGCTGAAACATGGCCTCCAAGTTCATATTCAAACTTGCTTGACCTTCCTCTCCAGACACATCTCAAATTGCACCAAAGAACTGCCAGCAGCCAGTACTAATTCATCCTGTTTCAAATGATTGATACAGATATATAGATACATAGATACATAAGTTCATAGATTCACAGATTCATAGATTCATAGCTACATGCAAGAGAGTACAATCCAAATAAATGGGCTTAAAATTTTGTAATAATAAGTAGTAACTACAATTTCCCGATGAAATAGCAGTGATTTGATATACTATCAAGCTTGTTACCTGCATTGCAAGGAGCTTCCAAGTGACTGGCCTGTATTCCCTGTTGCACCTGAAATTGTGGCTGGTTCTACTCTATTGTTGCAGATTTGTAACCAGCTATTCCTGGTGCACCTGATAGCTACTCTAATTGACCAGGTAATGACAAAATGTATCACCAGCACTCCTAGATGCAACTAAAGTCTACCATATTGGTTCAGACTACTCCAAGATTTCTACCTCCTGGAATTCAGATCTGACAACTGCCATATACTTGCTGTGACAGAAATACATTTTGCAGATAAAGAAGCTTGTCTTGATCTACAACAGCATTACTAATTATCTGGAAAACAACAAGATTTCAGACAATAAACCATCAACATAATCTAACTGATTAAATAATTATGAGAAAGCAATATCTCACTGTTGTCCATGCTGATAATAAATACTTAAACTCAAATAGTTAACTGGTAATGAATTTCTGAAAATGAAGATTGTGTAGAAGATAGAACATTGAGTTCCAAAATATAAGGAAGCAGAAGCGATACTTAAACTGCACATATGAGTTGATGGAGATTAATTAACAGAAATCAGTTCAATTAGAGAATGATATATATACTAGTCAGCAACTGTCTCAATAGCAAGCTGATCAGTCTTGTGTATAGTACAGTACTATATACAAAATATTTATTTTGACCATTTGTAAAACTGCTATAATGGAATGTCCAATGGTCTGCAACAGAGTTAGAGATTCAAAATATAATATTTGCTACCAGTTATATCACCTAATCAAGGTAATACTATATATTCTGTAGTCTAACCATACCTCAGCAACTATTGAATTTCTTTTGAGATGACATTACTTGGATATTTGATATTTACCTACCAGTGTCTACAGTATTGAAACACTCCATCAGCTTCATAGTTGTTGACTGTTTGGCTAGGATAGTAATTAATCTCCACTATAGAAGAGTTAATCATTTACAAAAACTTACTTATATATTTTTCATATATATAACATCCAAACTCAATATACTACCTCCAGGTGTAGAAAAGAATTTTCCAACTAATTGTTAAACTGAGTTTACTCTCACCTAAGTATCAATTACCCACTATCAATAGTATACTATCTAACATATAATAATATCAAAATATAATTTAATAAAATCAATACAGATACACTGTATAGTCTGTTAGAATATATCTAGTATTGCTTGGTGAAACTGCTATCAGTTATAGTATTCACAGACAAAAACAGCATTTGCACCTACAATTTGATAATATAAGTTTGAAATAATTACAACTTCTGATCTGAATTGTAATTGAGATTACTCTATTGTAGCTCACCCAATTGTAGATTTTTAAGCCATGTAATATTATATATAATCAGAATAAAAGATTGAAGAATTCTCTAAAAACATTAACATTATGACACAACTTGTCGAAAGTATAGATACAATACTGCCAGAGCTAAATCAACTTTTATCTTTGAATACAATATATGACTTTTAAGGAGAATCATTTCAACTAGCACCTTATCAAAGAAACTTGATTACAAGTATACTAGACTGTATATGGTAAGCAAGCTAATTGATTTAAAAACTTACAAAATTGATTTGCTGTACATGATGCAGAATACAATTGTTTTTGTTCAATATCTGGGAACTCAGAATGTTCTGCTGGTTTTCAGCTAATTGAGTTTGGAATTACATTTGGTTAGAGCCAACTGATTACAGAACTGTAATGTGAACTACCTTTTCAACTCAATTTGATATGATCAGAGTATTTAATTCTTTAGACAATTGACTGGTACCAATATAATTACATTTACCAAAGAAGGAAATCAGTATAGTATTTTGAAAATACTCTGTATTGTATTGATAAGTTTTACTGAAGTAATTCCAATAGACTACAGCTGTTACTGCAAGGAGAATATAAAAGAATTCACTGGCACAGATATGGAGAATGTAGAGTGATGACCATATATGGATGTACAGCCTCATACTCTATAGTTTCTATATTTCATAATTCTTTTATTTTCTAATTTTTACTTCTTCTAATAGCAGTAATAATTTGAACTAAATATTTCATATTAAATGTATATAATTATAATATCAGTTGAATTTATTACTAATATCCATATTCACTGATGTCAGTATTTTTTGATCAAGTGGATGAATATTTAATACTATGGTGGCAACATTCTATTAGGCATATTTGTTGCTGCTGTAGTAGCACCGGCTTGGCAATCTTATCGAGGTTCACGGCTCGTTTATCCTCCATCACAATCTGCTCAGTCTGAATATACTCTTGCTGCCACTGTTCGAAGTTAGCAAATTGTCAAGCTATAGAAGAAGTGCCTTCCGCAGCCCAAAATGGCAGGCGATCGTTCAGTTTGTAGCTCCAGCGCTCTTACATTTCTCAGAAATCCTAATTGTTATAGTTGATGTATTCATCGTTACCTCGTCTAGGTGCAAGGCAAAGCAGCACCCCCCCTCCAATATCTGCAGGAACTCTCCGCCAGCAAATGCCTTCACGCGATAATAGGACAGTGATGGCCCCACCATCTGAGGCGATAACAGCTACTTTTCGAGCAAGGAAATCTTCTAGCATAAGTCCGTCTCTGATTCATAGGGTGTAGTTGAGTTGCTCGTCAACAGTTCTCGGCTGCGTGTAGTAGTCATGGTTACTAAGTATTCTGCAGATGCTGGATACCGCACCAGTCTTGTCGATAGGACTACTCAGTTCGAAAAATCCGGGAAACAGATCCTTTCGAATACCATGATACCTGGTAGCACGGCAACTCTTAGCAAGGCCCCATCAATCTCCAGGAGTGTCTCGAGTCGACCATTAGCTAGACCGGCCAGCTCATTAGAGATAAGATCCTCAACTGAAGCAGTGACTTATTCTCGGCCAGTCAGTGCCCAAGGAGTCCAACATGAGGGAGGTTATTCGTTTCTCCAAAGAGATAAGTCTCGAGAAAGCAACTGTGACACATTCAAAACCCCACGAATGAAGGGTGTGTATTGTTCGGTTTACAATTTAAAAACACAGAACTGATACCTAAGTATTACAGAATCTGAGCTACAAACTAAGTTGGCGCTTCATGAAGCCGAGATCAAGCAATTGAAGTCAATCTGCAACGAGAGTCGTCAAGAATCGGCACAGATAATGAACAAAGGTAATTACTTGTTTCCATCTTGGCTCGAAATTACAATACTTATCATTTGCGAGTTGAAAGAGGTTCAATGGGAAACAACACGAGTCACATTGGAGACCAAAATAACCCAAACCCAAATCGAGCTTGAAATGTACCGGAACAAGGCCACAGAACTAGAGCGTTTTCTTGAAGAGGAGCGAAGAGATCGCCGTATTGAAAGGGTCGATTCCCAAAGGCGTTTAAGAGATGAGACGAACAACCTTCGACGGCAGCATCAGCAATTCCTGGATTCATTGGAACGGAAGCTCAGACTCGAACTGATGGATGAGAAGGCGGCTAGGACTCGAGAGGTACAAGAAATGAAAAATAACGCAGCTTTGGATAAACAGAGACTGGAAATGCAGATGGATGGTACTGGAAGGGAGACAAGAAACTTAAAGATGGAATTGGAGGCGAAGATAGCGGAACTGGAGAAGGAGCGTAATCTCAACAACTCCTTGCGAGATAAGATTGCCGAACAAGACTCAACTTGTCTTGGGATTGAGTCCGCGACTCGTGCACTCAAGGCACGAGTTGCAGCACTTGAAAATCAGGGTCTCATTCAGATGCAGCAACATGCCACAGTCCAGCGTAAGCTTCAGGAAACTATCCAAAGAAATGTCAATGTGGAAGAGAAACTACGCAATGAGGAGATTATCCGACGTACACTTCATAACCAAGTACAGGAGCTAAAGGGAAATATTAGAGTGTTCTGCCGTGTCAGACCGACACTTCGAGATGAATCCGAAATCGTTGCAGAAATCCGGTTCCCTGATATAGATATGGAAGCAAAGGCGATTGAGGTGATTGGGTCGCCAGACAAAAATGCATTGGGCAAAGAACTCACAAAGACGTACCCCTTCTCCTTCGATAAGGTCTTTGGTCCGACGCACCGGAATATTGATGTATTTCAAGAAATATCTCAGTTGGTGCAGAGTGCGTTAGATGGTTACAATGTTTGTATCTTTTGCTACGGCCAGACAGGGTCCGGAAAGACGTATACCATGTCGGCATCGGATGGAATGATTCCCCGTGCAGTGCATCAAATTTTCGAGTCTGCAAAGGGACTTGAGGAAAAGGGATGGACCTACACAATGGAGGGAAGCTTTGTGGAAGTGTACAATGAGAATATTAACGATTTGCTAGGCAAGGCAGATGATATCGACAGAAAGAAGCATGAGATCCGACATGACCCTAAAGAGTGCAAGACAACTATCACAGGCGTCGAGACCGCCATTCTCGACACCCCGACACGGGTAGATCTGCTTTTGAGACGTGCATCACAGACAAGATCAGTGGCGGCGACAAAGGCCAATGAGAGATCTTCTCGGTCACACAGCGTCTTCATCCTCAAACTTGTTGGTGTGAACCCTATAACGGGTCAGAGGAGTGAAGGCACGTTGAACCTCGTAGATTTGGCCGGCAGTGAGAGGTTGTCGCACAGTCAAAGCACGGGTGAGCGTTTGAAGGAAACCCAGAGCATCAATCGGAGTTTGAGCTGTTTGGGGGATGTTATTGCGGCGCTAGGAAGCGGTAAAGAGGGCTCCCACATTCCTTACCGAAACTCGAAGGTAAGCAGTTGTTTTATACAGTACTATTCTACCGGAAGTCATTTCGGTGGATGGTATACAATGACTGATTGATATGTAGCTCACCTACCTGCTTCAATATTCATTGGGCGGGAACAGCAAGTGTCTTATGTTCGTCATGATCTCTCCTATGATGGCTCATCTGAACGAGTCTTTGACATCCCTGAAGTTCGCCACGAAGGTGAACAACACCACCATTGGCACTGCAAAGAAACACGTCAAGTCATAATATATGGGACATTCTGCGTATTTGTCGGGTCCACTGACACCAGGTCAGCGGTCTCTATGAGTCTGCTGAGGTGTTAATTGAAGTTTGGCGATGAGCGGCTTGGCTGGATGATTGAAATGTTTGATGGCGGCCCTTAATTTCTCTTCACTCTTACTTAACTTTGACCGAGTTTGTCAGTCGGCTTTGTCTATGCTGCAAACTTCATCCACTGCGAAGAGTGAACTGAATTGTATGTTTTCAGTTGCGTGTATTTTTTGAGCTCTTTTGTTTAGTAGCACAATATTATGTATCGCATGAACAAGTTTTAATGCTAGAATAAGATCTGAAGATGTTTGCTCAATGTATCTTTGGTGCATGAGCAGATCAAGTATACTTGACTAACCTCCAGTCTTTACTCATGCGTTGCATTTGAAGGTGATGCAGTACGGAACATACCTGAGTTACCAGACAGCTTCAGTACAGGATATGTAATTGATAAGATATAAAGATGAACAATGAAAGGTTTGTAATCAAATTATTCGTTTTCACATAAAGTATACTGAATTGTAACTCAAAAACATTTTGATAATGCCCTGCATTATAGCATTGCTGGTGAATTGAGATTATATAATACTAATTCTGTTATTGCTTACTAATACTTTGTGAGACTGATGGAGATTGATAGGGAAGATATATCTCTTTTATATGATTTTAAAAATAGGTGATAACTTTTGGTCTGCTTAATATGATTATAATTTCTTACCTATTATGATTCTTTCATGTATTATATCTTAATGACTGGAAATGTTGAAGGCTAATTAATATATTTGAAGTTAACTGTGTAGTTATTGATTTACCTTTAAATATTTGGAAAGTTAGATATTAATTATGAAAGCTGCTAGATAAACTACTGTAGTCTTAGTGCTGTCACATAATGTGCTCTACTGTGGTGGTAGCAATGGGTCCGGGTAACCTGCCAGCGGTCAGGGTTTGGACCGCGAAAACAGCTAGGTTTGCTTCCCGAACCATCCAAAAACCTGGCCCTCTGTGTCTCGCTGGGCCAAGCCTGGACCCGTACCAGTCAACGCACAGGTTTTGCCAGGTTTGGCTAGACCCGTCGGTTCCAATCTCCCGTTCTGTGTTTCGGGTTTTTCCATTTATGGTCGCATTTAGATATCCTACTGCAAATCGCAAAACATTGTCTTTGGTACATCATTGTCCTTTTTGAGTGAATCGGCTGCCTTTATAAATAATATCAAGAGAGACACGCTCCCTGCCCCATCCTGAACATGATAGTCAACGGCATGTCAATGATTTTTGCTCTTGCATCGTGGGTAATCTAGGTGGCAATTGGATGCAGATAATCATCAATGAGGTATTGGCTGTATTTCAACCCAAAAGAGAAAGTGACATCCTGGCTGCCCCATTCTGAAAATGAGCGTCAATAGAGCGTCAACCATTTTTAGTCCTGTAAGACAGGTAATTGAAGAGTGATTGAGTCTTTGTAATACATCAGTGGAGTATTGGCCACCGTTATAGGCCAAAGAGAAAGCGACATGCTCCCTGGCTGATCTTGAAAATGAGTGTCAATGGATTGTCAACAATTTTTGGTCTTGTATGTCTGGTAATTGAAAAGTGATTTGTTCTTTGTTATGCATAAGCGCAGTATTGGCTGCCTTTATAGGCCGAAGAGAGAGTGACACTCTCCCTGTCCGATCTTCAAAATGAGCGTCAACGGATCCTCAACGATTTTTGGCCTTGCATCATGTTTAATCAAAGCGCAAGATGGCCGCTGATATCTATATGTGGAGATACGACCTGTTTAATAGGCTAAAACGTTCAGGATGACTGAGTTGCAGCAGTGAAAACGAATTGAGTTGCGATTGTCCGGGAGGCTGTCACAGGAACATCTCTCGCTTAACAGTGTATAAAGGCTGCCAAAACATTGTTTATAGATGTCTGCGATCATTTACCACCAAGATTACCCAAGATTCAAGACCAAAAATCATTGTCGCTCTGTTGAGGCTCATTGCCAAGATGGGGCAGGGAGAGTGCAGCATTCTCTTTTGCCTATAAAGGCGGCCAATACGATGATTATAGATAACAACGACCAATTCACATTTTAATAACCTGACATATAGGACGAAAAATCATTGACGCTCCGTTGACACTCATTTTGCCACAGGCGTTACCGAATTATGCAACCATTCACTTTGGCATAGGACATCAATAAATGTGTTTTGGCAGTTGTTCTATCCTCTTCATGTATGTTATCATTGATCACTACATTGTTCTTTAATCATGCATATAATTACATCCTTTAAAATATACTTTAAAGTGTCCGCTAATTGTAGATAATAATAATACTGTAATGTCCCGTTCCTTTCAAACAATTCTTGTCTTCACTCTCAGATTTGCTCAACAGGCTGCTGTGGTCTTCAAAATCAATGTCAGCGGTATTTCCATGCAGCAGATAGTGTACTCAGCAAATCTGGAATAAAATCTTTATCGTGCTTGCGGTCGATGCCATATGCATTATGATTGAAACATTGAGCGATGGAATGCAGAGAATGTATATACACACACCTGGATGGCATACATTCTAGTTGATAAATTTCATTTCCGTCAGTGTCACCTGGTGGCGGAGGCGACATTCCGGGCAGAGGTGATACCGGTTCTGGTGGAGTTGCGCTGGTTCCTTTGCACCTCCAGCATGTCGGTGGGTTCTTTGTTGTGCCATTTTGGCATGGAAGGCAGCCGTCCGTGTGATGTTTATACACCATTGCTGGGTGTCTCTCAATCGCAGCCTTCACCTTGTTATGCCCAGGAAACACAACACCTCGCTTCTTCTCTTCTCACACTTCAGTGCGAGGTTTCGTAATTACTTGTTGCGTTTCCTCTATTGCAGCACACGAAAACCACTCTTTGGCCATTTTGGCCATATTCAAGGCAAGGCGCATGTCAGACTGTTCGAGCTGTACCCAACCTCCTTGCCTCGCAATAGTAGCAGACATGTTGAAAACCTACACGAAATTAGTTGCTGCTTCTAAAAAGAAGATTCAGCTATTATATCAACGATATGCGACCCCGTAGCCTTCTCGCAGGTCTTTAAAGCCTGTTTTGTCCACTCCCGGGGACCTTTATCACCAAATTTGTCCGCAAGGATTCCAGAGCTGACGACATCTTGATGTTCCCTGTCGCAGACGGTGTGGTCAAAGGCCTTCGTCAACCATGGAGGTTTGCCATTGCGGGCAGTGATACATTGGTCATGAAGCTCTCAAAGTACCCCAACTGTACATTATATTGGTAGTTGACCGCCTTCTACATCAATCAGGAGATACTCACATCCGATTGCATGCTGCATGCCATTATTGCTGTGTCCAGTTTTACGTACAATATTTAAATGTGCATCCTGGGCCATATTTGCGGTGGCTGCAATTGTAGCATTGCAGTGGACAAAGTGGAGTCTGCGTTGCTGTGGTGTCTCAGCCCAGGGCGCGTTTGTTGATGCGCCCATCGTTCGGCTCAATTCGGATTCAATCACACCAGGCTGAGGTGTTTGCGGCGCCATCACTTGGTGATGTGGAAATGGTGAGGAAGATGATAACGAAAAGTGGAAAATCCTGTGGAATATATAGTAAGCTACAAGTCACAATGGAATGATGGACAGTCAACCTGCACATCCTACTCACGTGTTATCCGGCTGGGAATAGCCACAAGTTGTGGATGATTCCAACGGTCCCGCGATTTGCAGTAAGTTGGTCCAATGTTGTTTGTTTGGTTGTTTGCAGGGATACACTGAAGTGAACTACAGCTGATATCTCATGTTTGATAGATATAAAAAGGAAATTCTCCGACGGAAAGGACCTCTGTGGATGTTTGTCTCAACACATTGCCGGGATCTTACGTGAAACACACGCTAACTATCAAGTCGTGACGTATGGTTAGCATTTCAATTCCGAATGTAATGACGGTCAAAACGCTGATTTTGCTTTGTTCAAGTTGAACAAACGTATGAACTTTGACATCAAAGACCAAGCTTGCCTCCATGTGGTCCATATCTTGCAACATCCAACATCTTGCCCAACTACAAGGTGAACACACGATACAATGGTCAATGCTCCAAAAAATCACTTTTCTCAATTTCCAGCGGGCATAGACGGCAAATCAAAAAATCACTCCACACGTCAACGTCATCAAGTAAATGAAGGGAAGAGCGGCTTGGACGTGGAAAGGGTCCGAGCTTTGGGTGCATTGCGCACCTTACAATCCAAAAAGAAGCTTTCGGCGGATAGAAGAAGGGAAACGCACGTTGTAGGCAATGAAGAGGAAGAGAAATAGATCGAGGATCATGTGGAGAGAGAGACCACTGTGGCAAGACAGCGAGATCAAGACGCAGAGGCAGCGATTATGCAAGAGCTGACAGATATGACTACTGCTGAAAGCGTGGGGGCAATAACCAGAAAGCCCGAAACAACGTCTGAAGAGATGTTGAATTCTATTGGAGACAGTCTGAGCGATCGTGCAAGTTCCGTCGATGACCAGAATGGGGAGGACGAGGAAGATGATGAAGAAGATACAGAGGTCGGCAAGATGAGTGATGATGACGAACCTGGCTGGGTGATGGGCACAATCTCCAAAACAGTACCGCACCACATGGAGCGTTCTCGGCAGAAGCAGAGGAGGCTGGATGAAGTGACGCAACTGGGATGGGGAGACGCAGCCAACTACTTCTGTAAGAGAGATATGAGGTATGGGACTGCCGAAATGAGGGTTCTGGCGGTTGTCAAGCCCAAAATAGACACGACTGCAGCCACACCACCCCGGGCAACATTTAGAGAGCATATACAGACTCCTGATATCCGCCGTGGGAAATCACGAATTCCGGCAGTCAGTTCTCGGCCAGGAAGTAGCCAGATGAGGCTGGGTTCGGAGAAACTACAGTTACACAAATTCTTGCCGGTTCATTTGGCCGACACAGCGCCCGATTCGACAGTGATGCAGGATGCGAAGCCTGGTGAACCTGTAAGCGTTTAACCCTGCATAGGGCATCTCTAGTTAAATCCCTTATAGAAATCGGATATGGACAGAGATATGGTGATGGCTCCCAACTCACCTGCGGTTCAGATAGCCAAATAGTCAATTTTGAAGACCTATCTCTAGTAAAAGCAAATTGTGTACCGACTTTGCTACATGCCAGCTTTTGCTTGATTTGAGTGACCACATTGTGAGACATGATATTTCATCAGTGTGTGTGCAACGGTCGTACGGGCCATGCCAAAGTTCTCGACTCTAAATGTGGTTCCTAGATGGCCAGCAGACTCGATATTGACTTGCTAGTTACAGTTAAATTAGAAAACAATACCTACAATAGAGACATAATTTTGTAACAAAAGTTAAGTCCGTGATGTCATATGAGGCATAGAATGAGTGGTCAGTGCGCAATCTGAACCCGGATGAGCGACAGCCATCATGCTGCATTGATCCCTGCAGCTGACTGCATTCCTCGGCGCTGTGACCTGCTGCACATGGACAAGAATTTGAAAATTGCTTAAGGTACGTCATGGAAATCGAGGAAAACAAGCTGGAAAAAGAATGGTCATAAATTTTGGCTCAAGATGTCTAACATTAGTAGATGGATCTGTATGCTGTAACATACAGGCAGAAAGCGCCAAAACTCGAAGGAGCTACGTCATATATCGGACTGATGACGTGAATAGTGGTGGCCCAGAAACTGATAGGTCTCAATGCTTTTGGATGCAAATGATTATACCTTGAAACGGTATATTGGCTGTCAAAAGTGCCAGTATGAATTCTAAGTAAAATGATTGCGCTCCCAATGATTGTTAGGATGTCTCTAAGGTGAGTGTCAACGGAGCGTCAATGATTCTAGTGTGATCATTTTGGCAATCAAAGGGTTGCATAGTCACATTGATCCAACGAGGAGTTATTGGCCAGCTTTAGATGTAAAAAGGCGAGCGATATGCTCGTTGACTAATCATAGTAATGAGTGTCAACGGAGCGTCACGGATTTCTGGTCTTGCATCCTGGATAATCCCTGCGCTGCGTGACAGTATTATGCCATAATGTCAGTATTGGCCGCCTTGATGGGCACAAAGGCCATCGACGATATCGCTACCACCTCCAAAAAATCAGCGTCAACGGAGCGTCAATGATTTCTGGTCTTGCATCTTTGATTATTCAAGGGCGGTGCAACGGCATACTCCAATAATCATAATATAGGCCGCCTTTATAGGCAAAAATGCTCGTGACAATATCGCTACAACCTCCTGAAAATGAGTGTCAACGGAGCGTCTGTGATTTTTGGTTATTCATCTCGGATAATTCAAGTGCTGTGGAATGGTATAGTCGCATAATCATAATATTGGCCGCCTTTATAGGTAAAAATGCTAGTGACAATATCACTACTACATTCTAACAATGAGCGTCAAAGGAGCATCAACAATTTTTGGGCTTGAATCTTGAATAATCAGACAGCAATGCAATGGCATTGACCCATAATCGGACTATTGGCTGCCTTGATGGGCAAAACTGCTAGTGATGATATCGCAAGTGCCTTGTCATTTCATGTCCTGGTATTCAACTTCACAAATATGCCTGCGATGTCTCACAGGTCTGACTGTGTTCTTGCTTGTAGCTCTAAAGTCAATATTTAAGAACCAGCAATCTACCTGACTATAACGCATCTTTTGACAGTTATTCAGGTCAAATTTCCCAGAGTTACATTTCCTACCGCGAGGTCAGACAAAAAATCTTTAAATACATCATTGCTAGAGGTCATGATATCTTCAAAAAATGAACGTGTCTTTATTCATGATTTGAGAGACCTTACTTTACAAATCATGTTCGATGCATGGTGGGCTTCAATGACTATAAACTCGAAGCGGCCTGATGCTTGGAATAATTCTAGACATGCGCCTTCGTGGCGATTCGATTTACACTGCGGAATTGAGGAGACCGGCAGCCCTGGCATCATCTGTATTGCATTTCATCAAGTTCGTCGCCATCCATCAGAACATGGGACCAGCTCATTGGGCAAACACTTGCGGGCAAAGGCGCACATCACAAAGTTGAACGACTTACAGAATCAGGAGTAACCAAATTAACTAGTTCAACGGTCGATGAAACAGCTTTGGCCATACCCACGAGGGAAGGAAGTCGAGGTATTCCGATTTACAGTTTGCAAAGAAAATCGAAATTCAATATTTCGGTGTCAAGTATACTTACTGAATTGACAGACAACACGCTCTAAACTGCCAACAAAGGACTTTCAAACTGCTGAATTTCACCAAGTCACCTGGAATCGCCACCTCATGTTAGGATTTGTTTCGGCATACATTCCATGGCACGCGATATGACACATGGAGCTATGAAGTTCATACAATGCATTACGCAGCGAGTTGGTGTAACCGTCAGGCAGCACCCTGGGCAAAATTTGCAGGAGGGAATACACAGAGACAGTGGATGCAATTGAGAAACAATTGCCAGCAAGAAACAAAGTTACTTTAGCTTTAGACGGATGGACATCGATGAAAAAATTAGCAATAACGTCGGTGCTTGCCTATTATATGGACCGAAACTGTGCGTTGCGTGAAGTACAACTGGGATCCGATGAGGTTGATAGCACATTCTATTCCGATTTCGAAATCTCATTAATGATTGCAGGTCAAGGGTCGACATACAGGAGCACGCCTAGCCGGAAATGTGGAGGAAGATCGTGATCGTTTTGAGCTGACTGACGGCCGTTTAGTTGGAATTACACCCAATAATGCTGCCTCACATTACCCCATGACTCGCGAATTTCAGACTGTCCTTGAGTCCTCTGGAATCGAGCAGACCGCATTGAGAAACCGCACACCATGCATGGTGCACGTCATTCGGCTCCCTTTGGGTGAATTCAAGAGCAGTCTCCGTGTACAAGGCCGCACGAAGTCATGGGAAGCTCATGAGCGTGCTCAGCAATCTGGAGAGAATGATAGCACCGAGATTGGGAAGAGTCAAAGACTTTGAAAACAGGGAAATGGTAGAATCAATAAGGTGTCGGCCATGAGACCAGGTTTAGCAAAGACAATTGAGAAAGTACGTAATTCAAGATATTTTAAAAGTCCTGAAACTGACCTTCATATAGCAGAGAATACATGCTGAATTGATTACGCTGACACCTGGTCGTCGAAACGAGTTCATTCAATATCACAAAGCCAAAGTCCGCATCATAGTACCACCCATTATTGATGTGAAGACAAGTTGAAACTCGACTCTGGAATTGCTCGAGTGCGCCTACCGATCACGTGAAATCACGGGGGAGTGGCTGAAGAACCCAAAATACAGCTATCACTGGCCACTCATCACCACACAGGATGAGTTGACCATTGTCAAGTATGTCATGAGAGTTTTACGGCCATTCCGGTACTGGGCCCTGTGGATGTCGAAACAGGATACCATTACACTGCATCCCGTCATCAATGTCTCCAATGTCATGTTCGATGACAGGGATGGTGTGATGCGAGCTTTGGCCCAGAAGGAAACACAATGAAAGGAAGACTTATACTTTGCCGTGAAGTTTGCTCGGCAGAACCTGTCCAAATATCATACTGAAGTGACTCCAATGAGTGGTACGTTTCTCATTTCGGCACATATCCTTGATCCTTTCCAGAAGATGCGATCGTGTAGGAAGTGGGACAAGTGAATGGATATTAATCCTGAAGACGAGACTTCATCTACGACCCAATACCAGGAGGCATTGTCGAAGTATGTGGAGAACAAACATTGCACAAAACCTAGATGTTTGCCAGTTGCAGAACCCGAACGCATACTGAACAACAATCCTGTTTCCTCCGCAATGGCTTCTAGATCTCGTCAATCTTCTCATGATCCATATGATTTGTCCAGCAATGATGAAGATTACTTAATGCCTAACAATGTGGCCGAAACAACACCCAGACAAAGCGATCATGCAGCACACTTATTGACAGCTGTAGGGCCCTATCTGATTCCACCTACGGAATTACCGCAGAACTAGGGGCAAATCAATCCGAATCTTGATGATTACCACTCCGACCCAAGGGAGATTTGCAGTACATCTTGGTTACTGGATATCACCGACTGGTGGCGGCAGCAGGAAGAAACGCACTCATAGTACTCCAATCTTGCCAATGTGGCACGCGATATATTCTCTATCATACCTCACGGTGTCGGAGTGGAGGCCACTTTGTCCCTTGGGCGAGATGTGATCGGCTGGAGGCAGCCAAAAACCACAGGCGAGACCCTTTGCGAAAAGGTCGTAGTAAGGCAGTTTGTTTGAGCAAATAACTGATTACTGGCTGGCGACGACCCAGGATTGGATCCTACCAGTACTGATAATGACATCGAGATGAACAGAGAGGCGGAGCAAAAGAAGTAGCACCGAGTGGCCAAGGTCCACGACTTTTTGGAGATGTGGCAGGGCAGCCAAAACCTACGAGCTACACAGAAGGAATGTCGCGCCCACAATACACAAATGACATCCAGAGGATACATTTCAGATACTGAAGAGATCGTCAAAGCATCCTGGTCACACTGTCAACATGATGGTGCAGCTGCATTTTCATTGTCGGAAAAATCACCTGTGCCACCAGCTCTGTGTGCAAAGGACCTTCATGGAGGAAGAACTCAAGTATTGGATGTCCGCCCAATCAAACGAATCGACTGCCATCCTGCCGGAAGTGAAGAGGCTTGTTCACCTGAAAGCATTTCAGCCACCCAAAATTGGCTTAACTGGATTGGGGACTTGGATAATCCAAACGACAGTGAACACGATTGGGAGGCAGAGAATGAATCTGATATGGAACTGGATAACAGCAGTGAGGATTCCGAAACCCCGGAGCAGTGGAATGTATGTGCCGCACCAAATATTCCCGCATTGATTGGGCCTATCACCCGGTCAAAGGAGATGGCTGAAACGAGATTGATGATGGTCAACATAAGGGAAACGAGGAGGGATAAGGGGATTAAGAAAACGTAGGCCAGAATGCGTCAATGTATTTTCAGCAAGTTCATTATGTAGAGTGACCGAGAATTTCATTGAGAGCAATATTATGAGAGAGTATTGAGCAGTCAGATCAGAAAATTAGTTAATAAACAAAGGTATAGTGGGCAATATGAATTATTTGGTAAGATGTTTAAATTTTAACTGGATGAGAGCGACCAGTGCTAGAATATTACTGGGGTCAGCTTCGCCATTCAGCCAAGTCCTGATCAGGCTGAAAGGCAACCACCAAGTTCAAACAATCATGAATGCAATTATGAATGGCACCAGAGCTTGACTAGACACTACATTAAAATGAGCGTCAACGGAGCGTCAACAATGTCTAGTCTTGTAAGTAGGGTAATTGAATGGTGACGTGGTCAGAGCTATCCATAACCAACATACTGGCAGCCTTTCTTGGCAAAAGAGTAAACTATACGGTCAGTGCCCCACCCTGAAAATGAGCATCATAGGAGCGTCACCAATTTTTGGTGGTGCATCTTGGGTAACCTCAGTGGCGAATGGTTGCAGCCATTCATAAATGAGGTATTGGCTGCCTTCGAAGTCAAAACTAATAGCATCATGCTCCCTGCGACATCCTGAAAATGACTGTCAACAGAGCATCAACGATTTTTAGTCTTGTAAGTACGGTAATTGAAAAGTGACCTGGTCGCTGCTATCCTTAACCAATGTACTGGCAGCCTTCCTCGGCAAAACAATAAACGTCACGGTCACTGCCCCATTCTGAAATTGAGCGTCAACGGAATGTCAACGATACTTTGTCTCGCATCTTGGCTAATCTTACTGGCGATTGGTTTGTAAACATGCATCAATGACATATTGACCGCCTTTAGGGGCAAAAACAATTGCAGCATGATTCCTGCCCCATCCTGAAAATGAGCATCAATGGAGTGTCAATGATTATTGGTCTTGCATCTTGGCTAATCTAAGTGTCGCAATGTTGTAATAATTCATAGACAATGTTATAGCCACCTTTTCATTTGAAACAGTGCCTGACACATAAGTTACCCTATTATGAAACTGAGCGTCAACGGAGCGTCAACAATATTTGGTCTTGCATATTGGGCAATGAAGGCTTTATGCCGATGAATCAGCTCACAACAGCACTATTGACTGCCTTTATAGCCAAAGATACCACATATAACAGGAAAAACACAGATTCCAAAATAATCGAGGTCGCAGATTGCAAAACCTGCAAAAAGAGATTATTGGCTGTCGAATGCCTAATTTTACTAATATTCAATTACCCACCTGCAAAAACCAGAACATTATATATATCTACAGATGGACCCGCTGGGCAACCCGCTGACAACCCGCCCAATTCAGATGGGATGGGGGATTCCCATTGAACCGTGCCCGAATTTGTCGTTCGGGTGTATTGAAAACCCGGATCACCAATTTGTCAACAGTTCGATTCCGACCCAGACCCCGACGCAAAGTGACGGTCCGGACCCATTGCTAACACTACTCTACTGTACAGTGGTAAGAAGGATATTAATATGGGAATACGGTAAAATCAGTAATACAAATGTTGTAGAAATACATATATTATATTGATATCTTTATATATAGTTTAAAGACACATTAATAGTAAGAGTCTATTTATATCTTCCAATAATTAATCATTAGTAATAAGTATCAGTTACATTGATGTTTACCAGTAAAAGGAAGGTAGTTCTAAATTGTAAAAAGGTGCTAATCCAGTCCTATTTGCTATAATAAGTAGGGATTCAAATAGTATATGTTTATTTCTATTGTATTGTTAGTATACTCAAATTTATTTAGACTAGGATTGCATTCATCTTGATTGTACCTGATAGAGAACACATTATGGGCTGTTATCAATTAGGATTAAAAGATACATCTCAGGATGTCATAACATTAAATTATCTGGATTCAATATATTTCAGTTGATATTACAATAAATACACTGTATTGTACTGCTTAATTTCCATATCTAATATATAATTATAGACTCCAATAATGCGTTCTAATATAAGACTTATATCTATTTCATCTGAAAAAGACAGGTTGAATTGACTCAGTGATATTGTTGCCAATAGTGAAAATAGAGTATTTCGAAAGCACAATCTGGAATATAGTGGATGGTATGTTACCGGTAGCATATAGTAGGTATTGCATCGTTGTTCATATTAACATGTAAGTAAATATTCCTGTTTGAACTTCTTTTTAATTTAACCAACTGTAACAGAAATTCATAATGCTTGATTATATTACAATCATTAATTGAAGTATTCAAATTGACAGTATCAATAGGCAAATAAGACTTTAAGAAAGTTGAATTGAGTATCGGATTTTAAAATGCAATCTGGATTCTACTCTGCATAGAGTATGGATTCAAATAAATGTATATACTGTGGGTTTTGCATACTGGTGATGGTAATCATAATATGATTGGTTATAGTAATCATATAGGTTATAGTTATAATAATAATACTATGTAGTACTTTGACAAGAATGCATGATAGTAGAATCTCAAAGATAAGACACATCATGAACCACCTATTGGCCAATACACCAGCATCCCGGATAGTCGTCTATGTGCTGGAAGTTAGTATGACACATACTACTTACTATGAATAGCTAATTTTAAATGTGTTAATTCCTTATATAGGTTGGTTTCCACAATCATTGTCTGTAGTGGATTTTCTAGTCCTTGTATTATTGGATCTCACAATTGATCTCTTATATGGGCTCACCGATATACACTGCATCGTTCTATCCACTTCACTATGGTTGTTACTAGTTGCCAGATTATACTTCTCTTGGTATATTAATACAATAAATTCAAATTACATACCTAGCAGCATAAATAGAGATTGATAAACAAGTGCTAAATATTCACAGGCAGTATATAGTACTGCAATTGGCAGACAGTTTTGTATAGATATTATTTAAAATACAGTAAAGATAGTATAGTAAATTGTCAATATGGATTTTTGCACATTACTTAGAGATGAAAATAAAATATACTGATATAATTTCAGTGTAAACTTACAATTTACCTTTAAAGATATAATTTTGTAATTATATACAAATTGTTGGAAATTGAAGAATTATTACTGACTACTAAAATAGGTATCCAGGATATTAATTTTGAACGACTGCAGTAGCTTCTAAATCACGTTATACACGATTATAGATTCCACAGCAGATACACTTGGTATTTAAACCAGGTCAACTCATGCTTCATTGTCAGCTTGCAATGAATATTACAACTGAAGTATTAATGTTGCTCCATTGTAGGAAGTTTAATGTATCAAAAATCTTCATGTAGACGGTATTGAACCTGAACACAATTCTCATCCCATCGAGTTGAATTCAGATACACCTACCAGAGTACAATTCACACTGCTTCAGTATCCAGATTAATTGCAAAGTCAGAATATCAATTGTATCACTTGTCTTGGCATGTGATTTGAATTTAATCAAACAATTTAATTATTATTTACAAAGTGGTAAAAGTTATCTAAAGGAAAGATGAGAAATCACAGACCATGTTAATTTTATTCGAAATAATACGCAGATATAGTGATATTTTGCAACAGTATACTGGATTTAAAACGTACACAAACAACAGAATAAGTATGGAATAGATATTCAATAGGAAAACAAGTTGGGTTATATAGTTGTATTTTTTTGGGCCAACTTCCTGTGGGGTTGGTATGGGTACAAGATATCCCATGAACAAGACAAACATTGATATTGGATTGCAAGGCAAATATTTCGATTACCTATGAGCAAACAAAATTTACTTGGTACTGGATTTACAAAATAATAGCAGTCTATATAATTATGGACTGTAAATAATAGTCTAATACTTAGCAATGTTTATTATAGTACTTAATATATTCAGTTCATTATATTCCAACAAGCAGAACTGAATATATATTGATAATTTGCTTTGGAATGCTAAACTAGGGGCAACAATTATCATACTCATATTAGGTAGTATACATTAAGATGTGAATATCAGTCGAATACTATCAGCTACAGAATGACAATTGGATAGACATCATATTGAAAAACTGTCCCAAGTGAGTGCTACGATAAAATTATTTACAGCCCTGAAAATGTATAGTATGGAAATGAAATCGTCTCCGCTATACCAATACCACTCCAAAATTATTAAAATAACTACCAAGTGGAAACAGCACCACAGAATCAAAATCTGATAGTTATAATTAATAGTACCAATTCTGTATATTAGTTAATCTATAAAGAGAATTCATATTGGCCCAGTTCTGAGCAAGTGGATATTGAAAGATGATGGAAACTCATAGAATTCTAACTATATTCATTTCTTAAACATCCATGATTCAAATATCAATCTAATAAGAATACTGAATTGAAGTGAAACAATCGAATTATTGAAATACATGAGCAATAACCATCTAATGTTTCTTTGAAGTGGTTATCTTTACATGTTGGCCCTAAATGAATTAAATATAAAAAGTGATAAGTTATTCAGTTCCATACTGTTTAGAATACTACATATTTGTTATATCAAAGTGCATTTCGGAAAGACATAACTGCACATAAAAGCCATCCTAATATCATTATATGGATATTACAATTGCTTGCTACAGTTCGTTATACATATCTTTCAAATGATATTGAACCCAGACTGATATGAAAATCATATTGCAGTGAATATGTATCTTCCAAAAGATATGCAATTGCAATCCAAGAAAAAGTTACATAAATACCCAAATGCCCTAAAATAGAGTAATTTGTAACAAATAACATAGTCTGGAAATATCTTCATCTCCATGGTATAACATAGACGTAATTCACATAGATTTTGACTTTGACAAAATCAATATTCAAAAGAACAGTCACTAGACAATCACAGAGATATGTAATAAATGAATGATTGACTGACTCTGAAATAAACAAACAAATATCTGATCATATTTATTGATGTAAGATCTCTTTGGATCCATTACTTTGTACAATATACAAACTTAATCATCTTTATTAACTATGAAGATAGAGAGTACACCAAGTAACATATTTTAAACTATTAGTTATAGAGTATTTTATCTGGAAATACTTCCACATTACCATAACTGAGATTTACTACGGTGGTTGTGGCTGGATTACAGTTGGCTACCCAAGATAATGGTTACCAAACTGAACGTTTGTACCATTATGCAAGGGTTTTGGGAGTGTTACCATATATCGCCATATGTAATAGCCATTTACAGAATGAAGCATATTTCTTATACTGTATATGCTTTCATCTCCCCCATTTTTTATATTGGTACCATCACCACCATCACCACCACTAGCATCACCACCATCACCACTATCACCATCACCGCCATCACCAACACCACCATCGCGATCACCAGCATCTGCACCACCACTATCTCCATCACTACCACCTGGTATTGTACACTTAGATCATTCCCCCATGAGCTGTAGGTAATTCCACACTGCTAACTGTCAGAAAAGCCAGATCCACCATGACAGGCAAAGTGAGATTCACTGCCTGATGTGAAGCCCGATTGACTACTTCATTCGAAGCCAGATCTACTGGGATAAGTATAGTGAAACCTCCCAGCAATGCCAGTTTCACCACTACCAGCGAAGCCGAACCCACTGCAACCAGCTCGCTCCCAGTGAAGTCAGTTTCACCCCTCCCAGTGAAGCCAGTTTCACCCCTACCAGCGAAGGAAGATACACCGCTACCAGCTTGCTCCCAGCGAAGCCAGTTTCATCACTAACAGTGAAGCCAGTTTCACCACTCCCAGCAAAGCTAGTTTCACCCCTACCAGCAAAGCCAGATCCACCGCTACCAGCTTGCTCCCAGTACAGCCAGATTGTTAGCAAGGTGAGAGTGACCATGACAGAGAGGTGAGACCAAGCATGTCAGAGCTTTAAATGTGAGTATGACAGGGTTGAGAGAGCAAGCATGTCAGAGTTGTGAGAGAGAGCTTGTCAGAGTTGTGAGAGGAGGCTTGTCAGAGTCATGACAGTCAGAGTGGGTGCTTGTCAGAATTGTCCAAGTGAGCATGTCCGAGTTAAAAGCAACCATGGTAAAGATGTGAAAGGAGATATCAGAGTAACAAATAAATGAGTAATTGTGTTGAATATATAGTATACTCCATGAATTGCAGTATATAATACATGTGCTACAGTTGAATGACAGAAATAATTCAGTTGTGCTATCAGTAAATTACAGGTATATTATTGGGGGTTACAGGATATGGCTCTGGGGTAGTGTATATTATTTGTTGTTATCGGCATTATGGGAGGTTACAGTAGGCCATATGGGCTATGGTAGATTGCACTTAATATAATATCATTGTCCAGACATTAAAGATTGCAGGAATTTTTCATGTCGTATTGTTGGTAGTATACTTTTGCCATATCATGTAGAGGCTGTGGTTATTAAAGAGATAGTAACTGGAAGTCAACTCACAACTTTTGTGTAAGTTTTGAAGGGTCACATTGCTCTGAAACAGTGTCAAATGCAGATCTGTCGTTCAAACTCAGACTTGGCAGTGTTTAACTTTTAGAATAGCCACAAAGTATCTTGGGTATATACCTATTACCAATATATTGCCCTCAAGGTACGTTTAGCTTTCTTACTAGATAGAAGAATACAAGATACTAGTCTTGACTAGAGAGGAAGAGCTATAACACAGGGTGTAACAATTCTAGAGTCTTGAAATGAAGAGGTAATTCTCAAGTACTCCCACTGAGAATTAGGCGGAATATAGAGAGTGGAGTAAGTACACACATTTTGAACAGAAAATTTATAATGGTTAAAGATGAATAAAGTACTTATATTTGTGATATCAAATAGATAATACACTCTGTTGTGTATATGAAATCAGTTGCATATAATCAAAGCTAAAATCAAGTCAAACCTAGTTATTCGGTTGGAGCAGTATTAGATTGTTTGAACAAATTACAAGTTGAATATATTGCAGAGGGTAATGTCCAATGATATGGAGATAATGGATGACAGGATGCGGTAAAGATTATTAGAGCCTGGTTGAGGCCCTATACCAGTATGTCGTCATCTTGCAACTCAAGAACAATAAAAAATAGTTGTTTACAATCTCTACCATTGATGTGAATCAACTTACACTGATAGCAATCAGGATACCACTCAACATTAAGTATTTTGCAAAGTAACTGCCAGACTAACAGTTTCCTTACCAATTGACTATAGCTCTGTATATGACAAAAAAAAAAATGCACATATTGCTCAAACTGTATGGCTGTTCAGTAAACTGAATGTACAGATCAGACTCCAAGGTTTGTACTGTGAGCTACCAATTTTATATTGTTGTTTGTCAAAGTATTTTAGAAAATACTGGTATCTTCACATTGAAACAATTCTTGAAGAGTGTATCAATACAATCAGGACTAGTGTTAGCAATAGGTCTGGGTAACCCGCAAGCGGTCCGGGTTCGGATAGCAGAAATGGATCGGTTCGATTCCAGAAATGTCGAAAAACATGACCCACTGCTTCTTGGTGTGCCGAACCTGGAGCCGTACCTGTCAATGGGCTGACTCCACAGGGTATGGCTAGACCGGTACGTTCCAATTTCCGGTTCTGGTTTTTGCGTTTTGCTATTTATCATCACATTCAGATATCCTACTGCTAATCACAAAATATTGACTTTGGTACATCTTTGTACTTTTTTGATGGATTGGCCGCCTTTATACTCAAAAACAAGAGAGACAAGGTCCCTGCCCCATCCTGAAAATGGGAGTCAATGGAGAGTCAACAATTTTTGGTCTTGTAAGTCAGGTAATTCCCCAGAGCCGTGGTCATTTTAATGCATACTGAAAGTATTGGCCGCTTAAACCAACAAACACGCTAGCTACGACATCGCTACTATCTCCTAAAAATGAGTGGCAACGGAGTGTCAATGATAGTTGGTCTTGTATGTCATGTAATCCAAGCGTGATTTAGTCGTTCTTATATATAATCGCTGTATTGGCCACCTATATAGGCCAAAGAGACAACGACACGCTCCCTGCGTGATCTTGAACATGAGCGTCAATGGAGCGTCAACGTGTTGTGTCCTTGTATCATAATCAATCACAGCCCGATGTGGCCGTGACTGTCTATATACAAAGTTTTGACCCCATTTATAGGCTGAAACCCCCAGGAACACTAAAGTGCAGCTTTGAAAATGAATTAAGCGGTGAATGTGCGGGAGGCTGTCGCGGGAACATCTCTTACTCATCTGCCTAGAATGGCTGCCAACTTGTGGTTTACAGATGTCTGTGATCAAGCGCCACATAGATTACCCAAGATGCAAGACCAGAAATCGTTGATGCTCCGTTGACGCTCATTGTGCAACAGGCGTTTTTGCAATATACAAGAATTGAATTTGGCATAGAATATCAGTCATGGTGTTTTGGCAGCAGTTCCATCATTTCCATCTACATTTTCCTTGATCACTACATTGTTCTTTAATAATCTGTACAAATATATTCTTTAAAATATACTTTAAAGTGTCCGCTAATTGTAGATAATAATAATACTCAAATATTCCGTTCCTTTCAATCATTGTGCATCTTCACTGTCAGGTTCGCTCAATGGGGTGCTCTCGTCTGCAAAATAGATGTCAGCTGCATTTCCACGCAGCGGATAGTGTACTAACCTGTGGATCTTCCTTCATCAGTCATGAAATGTCGCATAAAATCTGTATCATCCTTGCCATCGTTGCCATATGCATCAAGATTGAAAAATTGAGCGCTGGGAAGAGGAGTATGTATATACACATATCCGGATGGCAAACCTTCCATTTCAGAACTTGGAGCACGCTCATTATCCCCATGTGGCACAGGTGGCGTTCTGGGCGGAGGTGCCGCCGGTTTTGGTTGTGGTGCACCCGTACCTCTGCGCCTCTAGCGTGTCTGCGATCATTTGCTGTACCATTGTGGCACGGAAGGCAGCTGTCCGTCAGGATCTCTTGAACCATTGCCGGGTGTCTTTCTAACGCAGCCCTCACCATCGTCTGCCCTGGGAACGCAAAACCGCACATCGTCCCTTCTGCAACTTCAGCGTGAGGCTCCTTGATAAGCGGTCGCGTTTCCTCTATTGCGGCACATGAAAGCCCTCCGCTGGCCATTATGGCCATATTCAAGGCATGGCGCATTTTGCACTGTTCTAGCTGTACCCGACCTCCATGGCTTGCCATATTAGCTTACATGTTGAAAACCTTCAAGAAATTAGTTGCTTCTAAAAGTGAGATTTGGCAATTACTTCAACCATATATGACTCCGTAGCCTCCACTATGGTCTTTACAGCCCGTTTCCTCCACACTCGGGGACCCTTGACAAGAAATTCATCCCCAAAAATCCCAGAGCTGATAACATCATGATGTTCAATATCGCGGACTGTGAGGACAAATGCCTTAGTCAACTGTGGAGGTTTCCCATTATGGGTAGCGATAAATTGGTCACAGACGTCTCTATATACACCAGCTGGGAAGAATATTGTATAGTTGTTGGCTGTCTATCTCAGTATGGAGCTACTCACATCCGATCACATGCTGCTGCTTATTCTTGCTGCTTCCAGTTCTACCTACCATTTTCAAATGTGTGTCCTGGGTCAAATTTCTGGTGGCTGCATAGGCAGCATTGCGGTGGACAAACTGGTCTCTAGGTTGCTGCTGTGTCTCGGCGGGTGGCGAAATGGATGAAGCGCCTGTCGTTTGGCTCCATTGGGATCCACTCCCACCTGGCCGAGTTGTATGTGGAGCCATAACTTGCTGTTGTGGAAAAGATGAAGAAGATGATAACGAAAAGAATTGGGATGTCCTGAAGAATGTATAGTTAGCTTCAAGTTCAAACAGAATGAGTGACAGCCAAGTTGCACATTCTACTCAAGACGAAGCCTTCTGCGTGTGCCTGGAGGTTGCACGGGATTGAAATGGTCCCGCGATTCGCAGTAAGTTGGTCCGATGTTGTGTGTTTCTAGTTCAGGGATATATTGAGGTGAACCACAGCTGAATTGTTTAGTTTGATAGATACAGAAAGGACATACTTTGATGGAAAGGACGTCTGGTGATGATTGTCTCAAGTCATCCCTGGGATCTTACATGAAACACACAGTAATGATCAAGTCATGTTATACAGTTAGCATTGCTATTCCGAATGGAGTGACTGTCAAAACGCTCATTTTGCTTTGTTCGAGTTGATCAAACGTACCAACCTTGACATAAGAGACGCAGCTTCCCCCCATGTGGTCCACATCGTGCAACATTGAACATCTCCCCCAACAACAAAGTCAAGACAAGATACAATGGTCAATGCTCTGAAAAAGAACCTATCGCCGCCTCCGGCGGGCAAATATGGTAACCCAACGAAGCGCTGAACACAATGACATCATCGAGTGAACGAAAGCAAGAGCGGCTTGTAGGTACAAAAGGTCGGAGCATTGGGAGCAGTGCACAGCTTACGATCTAAAAAGAAGCTTTCAGCAGAGCAAAGACACGAAACGCACTTTCTAAGCAGAGAAGAGAAAGAGAAATGGATTGAGGATTATGTGGATTGAGAGACCTCTGTCACAAGAAAGTGAGTTCAAGACGCAGAGACAGTGAATATACATGAGCATGATGATATGAGAAATGCTGAAAAGGCTGTGTCTACAACCAGAAAGCAGGTAGAAACATTCGAGGGGATGTTAAATGCTATTGGAGACAGTCTGCGCTATCTTGCAAGTTCAGATGATGAGCAGGATGGAGAAGACGAGGACGACGATGAAGAAGATACAGAACTTGGCAAGCTCAGTGAAGATGACAAACCCGGGTGGGTCATGGGCACAATCTCCGAATCAGTACAGCACCACATGGAGAGTTTTCGGCCGAAGCAGAAGAGGCTTGACAAATAACTCCAAGCGGGATGGGGGGACACGGCTGAGTACTTCCATGAGGGAGATATGAAGTATGTGGCAGCTGAATTGAAGGTGCCGGCAGTTGTCAAGCCAAAAACAGACAAGACTGCAGCCACACCATCACCGAAATCATTTGGAGGGCTTAGGCAGACTCTTGATATTGTCCCCGGACAATCGCAAATGCCGCAAGGGACTTCTTATCCAGGAAGTAGTCAAATGAGGCTGGGATTGGAGAAATCCCAGTAAAAGAAAGGCATACCGTCTCTACCGCCTGTTGCGGCACCCGATTCGTCACAGATTAATCAATCAAAGGCTGTCGAACCTGAAAGCTTTCACCCCTTCATATAGCAACCCCAGCTAATGACCAGAGAGAAATCGGATTTGGATGAAGAAAGGTTGACAGCTCCAGCGCCACGGGAGCAATTGATAGCCAAATACGTAATTGTGACGATGTATCTCTTTGAAATGCAATTAGTGTATCTATTTTGCTACGTATCAGCTATCTCTGGATTTTAGTGACCGAAATGTGAGATATGGTAATTCATCAGTTTGTGTGCAACAGTCGTACAGGCCATGGGAACATTCTGGACCCCAAATCAACTTGATAGACATCCAACACACTTGATATCTTCCGGCCTGTTACCGTTACATGAGTAAGCAAACCCTTAATTATGGTCAAAATTTACTAACAAGATTTCTGTCGCTGATGTCATACAGGTCATAGAAGGAGCGGTCAATGACCAATATGAACCTGGATGATTGACAGCCATCATGCTGCCTCAATCCATGCATCCAACTGCATAACTCTCAGCTCAGACCTGGTGCAAATGCTCGAGATTTGGATAATTGCTTATGGTGGGTCATGGAAATCGAGGAGAAGGAGCTGGATAAGGAATGGTGAAGAAGTTAGCCTATACAAATCCAGAACTAGTGGACGGATCGATATGCCGTTAATTGCAGGCCGAATGAACTGTCACGTGATGAGGCTATATTATTCATCGCTCCAATATTGTGTGTAGTGGTGGCTCAGAAACAGAGGAATGGAAGCTTTTGTATGCAAATGATCATACATTGAAATGATACATTGGCTGTCAATAACAACTATATGCATTGTGCGTGCGATGGTTAAGCATCCAACCATTGTTAGTATGTCAATAAGGTGAGTGTCAACGGAGCATCAACAATGTTTGGTCTTACCCCTTCCGCAATGAAATGGCTGCATGGATACAAATATCCAAAGCGGAAGTATCGGCCGGCTTTGTAGGTAATAAGGCAACCTACATGCTCGTTGCCCCATCCTAGAAATGAGCGTCAACACAGTGTCAACAGAGTGTCCACGATTTTAGGCCTTGTATCTTGGATTATCACTGGGCTGTGCAACCACATTAACCCCTTATTACAGTATTGGTCGCCGTTATGGGTGAAAATGGTCGTGACGATATTGCTACTACCTCCTGAAAATGAGCGTCAACAGCGCATCAATGATTTTTGGTCATCTATCTTGGATGATCAAAAGGGTATGCGATGGTGTTAACCAATTATAGAACTATCGGCCGCCTATATGGGGAACAATCGTAACTACAATCTCGCTAGTACCGCCTAAAAATGAGTGTCAACAGAGCGTCGATGATTTTTGGTATTGTATCTTGGATGATCAAATGGCTATGCAACGGTGTTAACCAATATTAGAACTGTCGACCGCCTTTATGGGCAAAAATGCTAATGACAATATCGCTAGTACCTCCTAAAAATGAGCGTCAATGGAGTATCAACAATTTTGGGTCTTGTATCTTCGATACTCAAAGGGCTATGCAATGGCATAAACCCATAATTGAACGATCGGATGCCTTTATGCGCAAAACTGCAAGTGACGATATCGTAACCGCCTCCTAAAATTGAGCGCCAACTGAGTGTCAACCGCTGTTGTAGAGGCTCAGTATGCTACACAGCAACCAACTGCACTGCAATGTTCCTAAATGGAGTTATTAATGGTCAGTCTTCTCTAAATGTCCTTGTATACAACTTCACAAATATGCATTCAATGTCTCACAGATCTGACTTTTTGTGTTTGCTGCTCTAGAGTCAATATTTAAGACCCTGCATTCTACATTGCAATAAGGTTACCTTTGCCAGTCACTCGAGTGGGATTACCTAGGTTTCAAATTCCTACTGAGATGTCGGATTGAAAATATTTAAACACCTCATTGCTAGTGGTTATGATCCCTTCCAATAATTCAGTTGTTTTGATTCGTGATTTGAGCGACTTTACATTATAAATCATATTCGATACTTGGTGGGCTTCAATCCATGTAGACTCGAAGCGTCCTATTGCCTGGGATGATTCTAGACATGCACCTTCATACCGATTCTATTTACATTGCGGAATTGAGGAGACACGCTGCTCTGGCATCATATATATCATTTGTCATCAAGTTCATCGCCATCCATCAGATCATGGGACCAACTGAATGGGGAAACACTTGTTCGTGAAATCGCACATCGCAAAGTTAAACAAACTCACAGAGTCGGAATTGACCGAATTGACCAGTTCAACGGTTGATGGAACATCGTTTACAATACTGAAGTGGCAAGGATGTCGAGGAATCATAATTGTAAGTTCGGAAAGGACATTCAGATTTCACATCTACATCTGCTCTACATCAACTGAACGGACAGGCAAAATGCTCCCACCTGGGAGTGAAGGACTTTCAAACTGCCGAATTACACCAAGACACCTGCAATCACTACCTCATGTTAGGATGTATTTCAGGTCATATTGAATGGAACACAATAACAAACATAGTGCTACGACAGTCACATACTGCATTACGGAATGAGTTGGTGCTACAGGCTGATAGCACGCTGCGCAACATTTGCCGGAGGCAATACCCACTGACAGTGGATGCAATTACGAGGCAATTACTGTGAGGAAATCATGTTAGTTTATCTTTAGACGGGTGGACATCGACGAACAAATTGGCCATAACATCAGCCATTGCTTACCATATGGGTTGAAATTGGGCATTGCGAGAAGTACAACTCACATTCAATGAGGTGGATGGCCTGCTCTCATCCTGTTTCGAAAGCTAATTAATTATAATAAATCAAGGGTCTAATAATCTGGAGCACGGCTAGCCATACATTTGATGGAAGTTCTTGATTGTTTTGAGCTTACCAACAGACATTTACTTCGAATTACAACTGATAACACTTCCTCAAGTTACTTGATGACTCACAAATTACGATGAATGCTTCAGGTGTCCGGAATCGAGTGCCTTCCATGCAGGAACCTCATACCATGCATGGCGCACGTCATTCAGCTTGCTGTGGGTGCATTCATGAGCAGTCTGGGTGTAAAAGGCCGCAGCAAGTCTTGGGAAGCCCATGAGCGCGATCAGCAATTTGGAGAGAATGAAAGCATTGACATTGGGAAGAGTCAAAGACTCCGTAAAGAGGGCAATGCTAGATTCAACATGGTGTGTGCCATGAGACCAGGTTTAGCAAAGATAATCGAGAAAGTACGTATTTCAAGATATTTTGAAAATCATGAAAATGACAGTCATATAGCAGCGAATGCTTGCTGCAATGATCACACTGACACCTGGTCGTGGAAACGAGTTCATTGACGGTCAAAAAGCAAATGTGCAAATCACAGCACTACCTGTCATGTATGTGAAGACACTGTGGAATTCGACATTGCAGTTGCTTGAGCGAGCCTACTCAGTTCGAGACTTCATCTGTGGGAGGCTCAAGAATCCAAACTACAGTCATCCCCGGCCTCTCTTCACAACACAGGATGAAAGGACCATCATTCCGTATGTCATGCACGTTCTGAGGCTATTCCAGTACTGGACCCTGTGGATGTTGAAACGGCATACAGTTTCACTGCATCACGTTAACACTGTCTACAATGACATGTTCGACCACATGGATGGAGTTATGCAATCGTTTGCTAAGAAGAAGACTCCATGGTGGGAAGACTTCTACTTCGCCGTGAAGTTTGCGTGCCAAACGCTGTTCACATAGTATGCTGAAGTAACTCCAATGATGAGTTTGCTTCTCATTCCAGCACGCATCCTTGATTCTTTCCAGAAGTTGCTATTGTTTAGGAAGTGGGACAAGCAAATCGATAATAATCCTGAGGACGAGACCTCCTATACCACTCAATACCAGGAGGCGTTTCTGATGTATGTGGAGAATGAATACTGTGCCAAACATCGACGTTTGCCTGGCATTAATCCTGAACACGTACTAAACAACAAATTTCTTCTTCTCCGTAATGGCTTCCTGGTCTGGTCAGTGTTCTTATGATCTATATGATTTGTGCAGCAATTATGAACAATAAATGATGCCTAATGACTTGTCCGCAACGACGCCGGGACAAAGCGATCGTGCAGCATGGTTATTGTACACTGCAAGGCTCTATTTGAATTCACCACCTGAATAACCACAGAACTGGGGGCAAATGAATCCGAATCTTAATGATTACTACTCCAGCCCTACGGACATTAGCAGTACATTGTGGATACCAGATATCCCAGACCGTTGGTGAAAGCAAGAGGGAACACACTCAAAGTACGCCGAGCTCTCCAATGTGGCGCGCGACATATTCCGTATCATACCACATGGCGTCGGAGTGGAGGCCAGAATATCCCTTGGGCGAGATGTCATCGGCTGGAGGCAGTCAAAAACCACTGGAGAGACCCATCGCGAAGAATTCTTTGTAAGGCAGTTTGCGAGAGAAAACAACGGGATATTGGCAGGCGATGACCTAGCATTGGATTCAACGAATACTGGAAACGATTTCGAAATGAAGCGATAGACGGAGGAACGGACATTACACAGAATGGCCAAGGCCCACAACTTTTTGGAGATGTGGCAGGGCAGCCAAAATCAGAGTTCCACACAGAATGAATCTCGCACTCAAAACATACAAATGACAGCCGTGGGATAAATTTCAGATGCAGAAGAGATCGTCAAAGCGTCCTGGTCAAACTTTCAACGAGATGGTGCGGCTGCATTTACATTGTCGGAAAGATCACCTTTGCCACCAGCTTCGTTTGCACAGGACGTCCTTGAAGGAGGAACTCAAGTATTGAATGTCTGCCGAATCTGAAGAATTGTCCGACATCCAGCCGAAGGTGATGAGGATAGCATACCTGAAATCCTTTTGGAAACCGACAATTGGCGTGACTGGGATTGGGTGTTGGATAATGCAAATGACGTGGAACCCGACTGGGAGGCTGACAATGAATCCAACATAGAGCTAGCCAATGGACTGGATGATCCAGAACATGCAGAGCTGCGGGATGTGAGTGCAGCACTGAATGTTCCCGGATTGATTCAGCCAACACGGAGGTCACAGAAACATGCTGAATTGGTGTTAATGACGGTCAGTACAATGGAAACGAGGAGGAAACAAGGGGAACAAGACAATCTAGGACACAATGTGTCAATGTATTTTCACCAGGTTCTTCATGTTGTTTGACCGAGAATCTGATGTAGAGAAATATTATTCGAGAATATTGGGTAGTCACATGTGAATATTGGTTCATAAACAGATGCATAGCTAGCGAAATGAATAATTTGGCAAGATGTATAAATTTGATTGGATGAGAGCGACGAGCGCATGAATAATACTGGGCTTGGGTTTGCCAATGCGCCGAGTCCCGATCAGGCAGAAAGGTAACCAACAAGACCAAATCATGATCATCACAATTATGAATGGCAGCATATATCAGATGGATAATACATTAAAATGAGCGTCAATGGTGAGTCAATAATTATTGGTCATATAAGTACGGTAATTGAACAGTGATTTGGTCGCTGTTATGTATATCCGACATATTGGCAGCCTTTATAAGCAAAAGAGACAGCAGCATGATCACTGCCCCATTCTGAAAATGAGGGTCAACCGAGTGTCAAAAATTTTTGGCTTTCCATCTTGGGTAACCTCAGTGGCGATTGGTTGACTACATCCATAAATGAAGTATTGGCTGCCTTTTGTGGCAGAAACAATAGCGACACTGCCGCTGCCCCATCCTGAAAATGAGCGTCAACGGAGCGTCAACGATTTCTGGTGTTGCATCTTGGTAATCGAATCTGCGATTGGTTGCACAAAGCCATCAATGAGGTAATGGCTGCCTTTAGAGGCAAAATCAATTGCGACGTGATCCCTATCTCATCCTGAGAATGAGGGTCAACGCAGCATCAAAGATTTCTGGTCTTCCATGTTGGGTAACCAAACTGGTGATTTGTTGCAAACATCGATAAACAACGTATCGACCATCGTTACGGGCAAAAACAACGGCGACACAGTATCTGTCCCATTCCAGAAATGAGAGTCAATGGAGCGTGAACAACATTTGGTCTTGCATCCTGGCAAATCTAAGTGTCGCTTTGTGGCAATGATTCGTATGTGAAGGAATTGAGGTCTTTCCAACATAGATAGTTCTTGACATATAGGTTACCCTACCATGCAAATGAGCGTCACCGGAGTGTTAACAATTTGTGGTCTTGTGTCCTGGGTAGTTAAGGCATTGCCCAGATATATGAGCTCATATCGGAACTATTGACTGCCTTTATAGGCAAAAATTCAATATATAAAAGAAAAACACGGATTGCAAAATAATCGATATTACAATCTGCGCAACATACAACATGAGATTATTGGCTGCCGAATACGTGATTTTGGTAAGGTACCATTTTCAAACTGCAACAGCAAGTGCATTATATGAATCTACACATGGATCCGCTGGGCGACCCGCTGACAACCCTTCCAATTCAGGTGAGTTGGGAGATTTGCATCGAACTTTACCTGAAACGATGGTTCAGGTGAATTTACAACCCAGACCGCCAATTTGGCTACAGTTTGGGTTGGACCCAGACCCTGACCTGAAGCAACGGTCCGGAACCATTGCTATCACTCCTCAAGACACATGGTTGAATGAGCTGATACACAGACAATCAGGTGGAAACAATATCTATAGTTGAATGATTTGTATCAGAATATCCCCAGCATCTCAGAAATATACAGATATACAGAGAAAGTGCAAGGGCTACCATTTCTGGAATGAAATTTGGCTGGTATTGGAGTGGAGTAAAAATTATTGTTTTTATTTACAGAGATGAAAAAAGAAGACTGCCAGTTTCCAAGATCAATCAGGAAGAGAATTTGCCCTGATGTAGAATCTATACAATGAGCGGGGAATTGTCTTAACTTTTAATATACTACTGAATTTGAATTTCCAAATATTTAATAGCTGCGGGATATTTCTTTGGGATTATGGAGTAGAATATTCAGTTCGAAGAGAAGATGGAGTAATAGACAGCTCAAGCAATCTTGAAGTATATTCTACTCAATCCTCCTGTGTGAATGATTTGAAATTGGTTTAATTATACAAGATTTATAATTCTGAGATTGAAATTCAGAGTCAATTGTTGGAGGTAATTTGTACATTGGACATCAAAATCAGTAACTGCATGAATATTGCACTGAAGGCAAGGTGTCAAAAAAAATCAAAACAGGTACTATATTGACAAGGTAAGCACCATAACCTAAATAAAGCAGAGAAAGGATTTTCTAATTGTCTTTATAGAGCCAAATTTAGCTGAAGAGCAATCATAAATACACTAGTTAATCAACTAAACATGCCTGATGGTAACTGCAGTGGAGTAGTTGATAGCGGCTGAATTGTATGGATGGGACTGTGTTATGAGAGAATGAATGACATTTTGGGGAAACACATGGAGGAATCTGGGAGGCTCATACAATCACTGCGAGGAGAAGGGAGAACAAAATAAATAAACCAGGCAGTTGAGAGTCACAAATTATAGTGAGTTCACAGCAAATACCAGTAGAAAATATGTCATTTTTGATGCTGTATACTACTGTATATGGAAAGTCAATTAACTACCAACAAAAAGGTTGGTGGGTACAGAGATTTAAAGAAATTGAATGCAAACTGCAAACTAACTGAATGGGTGCCACCTGGAGAGAATACATATCATAAAAGATAGTTGAGTGATACTGGTGGCCTGGAATGTCTGATGATACTGAACACTGGTTGAAAATTACAACGAGTTTAAGTTGAGTGACCTGCCGCGGTATAATTACCACCTGCAATAGCTGAATGTCAGAGTTCTATAGTAGTGAGTGTGGATGAACATTGTATTTTCACTGAAAATGTAGGATTAGTACAAACTACGAATATTTAACAGAATCTCTTCATGCAGGATGGCATATGTATAACTACCATTGGAGTGTAAATTAGTGGAGGTGGTTGGATGCTGTCATTAGTAGGTATGTTTTCCACTTTGAACCCTTGCAATTAAGATCGTAGATGGAGAAGGAGAAAATCTAAGATGGACTAACCTCCATCTCAATTGTTCCAATGTCCTGAAGTTCTGAAAACTACACACAATACTGCTAGTAGGTGAGTTGTTTACGGAGGTAACAATCTGATTATAACTGTAATGTTTAAACTCAAGACGTGTATCAACAACTCAAGCAAAATATGGCTCAATTATGAACGCTATTGGACCTTAATATAACATTTGAAGTACCATATCGAAGTCACCCACCCATTCCTGTCAGTAATATCTACTCTCCCAACTGATCCCAGACATTTTCATATTATTTTTGATCTACACAGAGTATTGTAAGCTGCACCTAGAGCTCAATAAAGTGGTCCTCATGACTTCTGAAGTTGTGGTACAAAGCTTCAGCAACTGCTAGAGTGTATAAAATAATTTCAGAATGGAATGAAATTAAGAATATAAGACACAAAATTTTGAGCTGCTAGAACATCTGTTTTCATATTTTAGATCATCCAACTTCACTCCAAAGTCATTGCCATTTTCTCTCCAAGGGTGGATATAATCAAGTGGTATAGTATTCAATAATTTGTTAGGTGAATTGTGAAAGGATAGTAACAATCAAAATCAAGCATGTAAAATTGAGTCATTGTTATCTTTGACAGCAAAATACAAAATTGCACATATATTGCAGCTATCTATTCTGTACAATATTTCAATTTGATCAGTGTATCAGAAATAATGCCTACCCTCTAACTGCAACACCTCTATCATGTATTTATATATAACATATTTATAGTAATAATTGAGTTTGGGTACATCTGATTGTACGTAATATACTATCCAGTAAGTATCTAAACTCACATTGTTTTACATTAATCAAACAATATTACTTCCAGCTGATAATTTATTTCTCACACCAAAGGTGCTGGTTCAACTATTACTCTCTTGGACAAACTGAATTTTCAATTAGTCTACTGTAATTCTTGGATTAATTATAAAACAATATCGGATTATTCAGGTATACCTTGGTACTTCGTTGGTATTACCATCGCATGATGTTTATTTTCACAATGCAATACCTATTAGTTCTTCCTTTTACACCACTTGGAAAGAGCTGAAATAGCATCTACACTGTATAGGTATTCCTGAGATGGAAGAATCTTATTCAGGAGGTTCAGCTAAAATAGTGATCATAATAAGATGACACTTATCCTTAGATGGTATTATAATGGTCAAGATCTCCTCTTTTGGTATACAGATGTTAGACACCACAGGCTGCACGCATCATTTCATAGATGGCATGAGTATATTTCACAATACAGTAAAGTTCCAAACAATCGACTATGGTAATGCTATGACATATTAGGTAGCAGCAAAATAACCTATCATGAATTTTAAAAATATTAAGTCTACAAGTAGTTTACAATTATAGCTGGATATGTATCCAGTAATTTACTGTCTTGAGTTCTCCTCAATTTGTATCCAAAATAGTCGTCGAAGAGTGAAGACTATAATATCCATTGCTACATCTCTGCGAGGTACCAGGGTGATGTTCTTACCCATTCTGCATACATGTATTTGTATCAGACTATGCACATGGTGTAATACACTGTTCAAATAAGGCTTTTCATATTGGTATCCAAGCTGAAATAGATGAGCTCTCAGGTGATTTCAATGTAAGTTGGAAGTGGATAGACAATTAAGAACTTTAGCCAAATTATTTTCATTCCAACCCTGAAGTGCAAGGCAAGATAGAATCCTCTCCATATAGTTTAGACTGATATACCTGTCACTATGTTTGAGCATTTGTCCCATGTATTTGACTTTGGTGCTAGAATAATGTTGCACTTTTACATTTGCAATGTCTAACTGTTTTGATATATCAGTGGTAAAATTATCTCCCAAATACATCTACAAAAAAGTTTTAACAAATTGCTTTCCAAAGTGTGTCTTTGAATATCCAAAGTGTACTATCCACCATTTAATTGTTTTCGTAACATTTTAAATATCACTTTATTCACCTTGTTTCAAATTCCAACAAATAAAGCTCGAATTTATTCATAAATTGCTTCAGCTTATTCAACATAGTACCAACAATCTCTGTTTCCAGGTTGTTAGTGATATAGTACTTGTCATCTACATTGCAAACTGAAGCTGTAATCCTTTATTCTGATTAGTGCATATGGAATTCATGGTGCTTGTTACAGGTCATATTGTTTACTTCTAAAACTTCTTTCTCCACTTCAATATATCTTTTGTCATATATTTCACTCAATTTTGTTCTTAGTCCAGCTTCACTTGAATTGAGATATTTGAGTGTTTAGTACTTATGACTGTCGAATACTCAATTGAATATCTTCATATTAATGTTTGTCATATGTTGGATTCTATCCTTCAGTTGCTGTATAACCTTTAATTAATTGATATCTAACCATGTGGTGGCTATTATCTGAGCTATAATCAGGTACATCTCAAATTACATGAAATATTCTGAAATAACCTGATCCACACCTTCCTTATCTATGGTAGTACCATTAGGAATCTCTGCGATAGTTTGTTTACATAGCTGCTCGGATTCTGTGGTGAATAGAGTTCACACCATCATGATGGTAGATCCCAACATTTTCTAATTGTGGAAAGAACCCTGCAGAGTATAAAACCAGTGGGGTATATTTTGAAGCATCTGGAGGAAAACATTAGACTAATTTTAAAAACTCAGAAGCAGGGACTTTTGGAACAGAGATTGTTCAGCTTTCATAACTGCTTCATCAGAGAAAGTCGAATTTCTTATGACACTAGCTATTCTGTAGAGGAATATATAACCTGCATTCAGATTGGCTAAACATTGATTGAAACTGCAAGAGAATATTGCATGGTAAAACATATTTGTGAGTATAACAGATGAGAATAATAATATTTGTACATTACATTTTTCCATATTCTTAAAATAGGTTAACACACAGGGCAATTGCCTGCCAGTATTCTGATTATTCACTGTCAGAGGGACAATGGGGCTAGTTATAACATTATGAAATAATTCCATTTACTATATGCATTTTATTCTCATTTTGGTATACTGCTTTTTACCCTCCAGATCCCAACTAGATGTGTTGATCAAGTGAGTCAGAGATAAACTACATGTTGCCCACTCTTGCAGTTGGTGGCGGTCGATGGTGATTAGTCATCGTTGGAGTTAAAATGTTCAAACAGGGGATTGCCATTGCAGACTGAATAGCAACCTCTACCACATGCATTCAGTGCACAGGAAGTTGTGGAAGAACCACCAAAGGGGTCTTGCTGGCAGTGCATCACAGCATGAGATTAGTCAATGAGCATACATATAACAAGATCACTAGCTGAATTAACAAGCAAATGGACATGAGTCAACCGATGCACCAGCAGATGAATGGACAAGCAAACTAAGAACACAAGGATATGGATGCCCAGACATGTGACAGCAAGAACACATGAAAAAGGAGAGGAAAGCATACCTAGAGGAACACTGGTCAGTGCCTCAATACATTGGAGATGATAAGGACATCAACACCATGGTGGATTTCCAGTATCCCTATGTCTTCACTGACTTGGAGGACAATCAGTGCAACTTGAAGAGCACTGGAGAGATGATGGAAAGATCAAAAGTGATTGATCGATTCTCAATGAGTGCATTATATCTACTGATACAGTTCCTAATGAGGCTTAAAATGATGTGTGAACATACCAAATTGTCTTCCAAATGGCATCATTTAAGATGGTCACTGAATGGCATCATGAGAGTCAGTTGAGTCAACTACCATGAGATAATGACTGGGAATTCACAGTTTCCCAGATAATGGTCAAAGGACACGATTCTGGGATTGAGAAACACGATCATCAGGTGCTGCATCTAATGAGGACGGTGACAGGGATGTGTATCCATTGCCTTTCTGAACCAAATGGCAAATGACCATTCTGTAGGCCTTCAAGCTGGCTTCGCTGATGGTGATGGAATGTGGAAACATGTGCTGATGAGCACTTTATGGGAGCCACTGGCTGGATAAGAAGATCTGGGATATAAAGCCTGCCCGACCAAGCTATGCACAAGGGTGCCGAAGAGTACACGCATGCTGTCATATATATGATGTGAATGACCATCTCATCAGAAGCTTACAGATAGATATGAGGTCATATATCATTGACCATCACCATCTTCAATGATACTGAGAAAAGAAGAATTAATGCTTGTGGAGATAGTGAACCTGCATCATCTGTGGAGACTGAGCTCGAATCACTACCAAAGATGCTTGAAAGCAGCATCATTGATGACTGATAAGCTGGCCCTGTGGTGTTGTGTACAAAGAATTGGGAGAGCTTGAGTGATAGCACACCTGAATGTATGGTGAGTATTACTGGTTAATGGCAATGGCAATGGTGATGGCAATGGCAATGGTGATGGCAATGGTGATAATAAGCAACAAGCAGAAGCCACTATCAATGCCAAAGAGTCAAGTCTTGGCTTACATGATGATTGGCAATATCACAGAGATTACTGAGCATACTTCAGAAAATGAGCTACAGGTATCACAATCCAGAAGTGTCAAAATTGTTGCTACGATGCTCAACATAAGGTTGGATACAAGATGGATGGTCTGATGCGGGACACGGCCAAAGTGGATCTATAGAGGATGGAGACACTTTGGATGATCTTTCTTTCACTTTGGATATCTTTACTTCTTTACTTCCTTGGATATCGGCCCAGTGCAAATCATGTCTGCATGCATCATTATCACCTCTGCAGGTCAGTTGAGTTGTGGTGCAGTATCAATATGTGCTGGATTTACTGAATGGCAATCATACAGTACTGACAGGTTGTGGGACCTATGTGCTTGTACGTTTGCATATGGTGAATGGTTGATTGATTCTTTTCTTTCCTTTCTACAATTGTACAGGTTTATGCTGCCCACGGGGCTTGCATCTAGAGATTGGCATAATGGAATGGCACGGCTGGATGTGACGTGCCCAGGGCCAATTAGTGCCCATGTAGAGTAGTCAGCCAGCCACCTGCCTTTGATCTCTTTCGATAGTCTTACCTTTATTCTAATCTTCAATATTGTCATCCACATTTGCAACCTAATCAACTGATATATGTTCATACAAGGCCATACACAGGCATATATATACCTTTCAACCGGGAGGGTGAGGTGGATGGTGAGCAAGAGAATGTAGTAGAATTAATAAATGTTCTAATTGAAAGAATCAAATGGTTTATATTCCATGCATATTTATTCATATCCATACTTCTTGCTGAAATACCTAACCTTGCATTAAGGCTCACGACATTCAGAGTAGAAGCCCATCCACCCAACTTTGCTTGGAGCCACTGTACAATACGATTGAGAAGGAAATGGAAATTGAGAAAGATGCATGGGAAGGTTGGAAAGTAGTCAATGGTGAGGAGGTCTTCGATCCTAATAATCACCCTCCATTATTGTCTACTATTCTCAATTCAATCAATAACAAATAACAATATGAGATCTGCATAATGTGGTCTGCCTACTGAATTCATGTTTCATTTGCCAAGTGACAAGTGACTGAGTGCCTGGTATCAATGATTCAATTCCAAGACTCACTGGAATGAAGTTCCTGCGACCCCAGGTTTGGATAATATGGTTCAATTTATGGTGATATGTTTGAGATCCAGAAATGTCAGAAATACAGGTGGTAAATGAAATGAGTCTGGGCATGATGATTATCTCACCAGCAGCAGTAATGACATGCTAAATGCTGACTGAGACAGTTGCTGTGGGGTTGCCATGGTGAATGTTCAGCAGGAGTACCGGTGACTGAGGGGGGAATACAGCTCGATAATACTATTCTTGTATTCTCGGTGCAGTGCATGAATGGTGTCCATTGCAGAGAAGGAACTCAGTTCACCACCATCATTTAGTGATCCAGGTAACTCCCACTCTGAGGCATCCAGCAAGTGATTCAGAAATCAGCTAAATCTTGATCATTACAATGAACAGAGTGGCCAAGATATTCAACAGTGTTATCTGATGAATTGTGATAATTGTCCAAATTGCACTCAATCTTCAAGTCACAGCAACGCTGAGATTCCATTCACTCATTGTTAGTTATGGCCAGACAATGTGGCTGTATTCAATGTCACCCAATGAGCCAGAGGATAAAACTGTGATCAATAATCATAGTGCAAAGGGATTGGAATCTGTAGTGAAGAGTTTAGAGCGTGCCATCTGGACTGCAGACAACAAAGTTCGAGGGGATATGATGTGCCAGATGATATAAATTGCAAAGCATAGGAAGACGAAAAGGCGGTTAGAATTTTACTTTGCAATGGGCAAAGCATAGAGTCCCATATTAAATGACATTGCACATCTCATTGATCTTCTGTTGACTGAGGATAACCTAGCAAAACTAAAGACCTCTGTGGAATGATATATATTCCAAGGTGCTTTATGAGCATGGAGCAGTGATGAATAACAGCTATGTTGAGTCTGATTAGTTTTGGGAAATTCTAACGATCACAATGACATTTCACCAGCTGGGTATCATGAATAGTTAGTAAATACCGGCCCACATTATTCAATTTTCTGATGGCTGAAAGAGTCATTTCTCATAATACTCATGAATGAACCAGCAGAGTATCCTGAACCTGACTATGGCAAAACTTGATATCAGGCACATGTTCACCAACCTGAAATATATAACAGGGCCTTCCCATTCAACCTCCTCCACAAATGGGGATGCTCTGTTGATTGTATTCTTGGCAGATTCTTCACTTAAGGTGGTGGTGAATGAAGTATTGCATTGATTATGACAATATTTTCCATATGTATGCTGAAATGCACAACATTGAACAGACAGAAATTCAGCTCAAAATCCAGAATTCACAAATGCCCTCCTTGGTTGTAACTACACCCACAGTGGGCAGGACAGTTCTTAATCTTGCAGCAGTAAACTATGCAGTAATAACTCAGCTGTTCTGGGTGTTGAATGAGCATCCTCAGTCATTTACATGTGTTGTCCAGCTGGGACAAAATAGCATCCAACACACATGGCTGTTGAACAAAGGCCCAGGAGGCAAGCATAATAGAGCAAGAGATCTCGACCAACACTCTGCAGAAGCCAAAATGAGAGTCCAGTACAGCTGAATAAGTCAACCAAACATCATGGCCTTGATGATTAATAGTATCTAAACATTTCGGAAAGAAATGATTATGTGGATGGATAACAGAGTCATGTTGCAGTTAGATTGAACAAAGGAACAATAGCCTTAGAAGATCAGGATGCTCAATTCAAGGTACATTTCTTTAAATATTCACCCAACTTAATCTGATCAACTTATACAAAGAGTCAAATAGTGTTGTTTTTAATGCACTTCTGTATCTAACTAAATCATTTCTCTGTCCATTTGAACTAATCAAGTGTTGATGTTGGAATTGTTGGTTTTGAAATAAGAAGGTATTGGAGAGGAATCTCATTGGCATTCTTGGATATTTAGTGATGAATTTGAAATAAAGCTATATTGATCTGCACTTTTTTGTAAGTGAAATAAAGTTGCATTAGTCAATCATATTGCTGAGTGTCAAGGCACACCAATCTAATGGTGGCAAGTCACGGGAAACAGTCTCTGCAGTAACCAATTGGCTCATTGATACTTTGATGAATAATATATTAGTTATTGTTGGAACAGTAACAAGATGCTGAGCCAGGGGTTACATTTCTGCCTTCCAAGCTCTCATCATTATATAATAATTCATGTGAATTGTATAATCATAATTGAGTCAGCAATGTAATGCAAAGCAATGCAAATATTCCATAAATGCCACATTTGATGTGAATCAGTATCCTGTAGCCAAGCACGAAATTGAGGATTGAAATGATCAAATTGGTTAAATCAATCAGCTACAGGTGTGTAGAAGAATTTGACATATGTCTGGAGCATTACCATGACTGATACGAGTATTATTTTGACAGACACAGCACAGCATAATACCAAATGACAATTGGAAATTAGGACAGTGGAGGGAGGATTGAGTGCTTGTGTCAGAATGAGACATAACTCATGTATTTGTGGCAAATCTGGATATTTTTGTTGCTTACTATTGACAGTCAATTACATCTCAGATAAACAACCCAGTGAATAGAATCATGAGACACTGCTGGAGCTTTCTTACATAAGCCAGTGGCATTGCTGCCAGAGTTTGATAGCTTATAACTCAGGGTCTGGCACTGCTCAGATTAACAATTCAGATAGTCAGACCGTGGGACACAGCTCAGGGATTCATCATGCACCATTTTGCTGTGCTGGCTGGTATTTGTTTGGCCATAATTCAAGTTCAGGTGCACAGCAAACAACCAATTCAGTCAAGTTTGATAATTTGTACTGTGTATGAAGCCAACTTTGACAAGCTGGAATTTATTGCTGGCATATTATTTCGGATCTGGTATGCCTCAGAGTATGAAATCAGCAACTGAAGCACATGTACCCAGTGCATGTTGCAATGTTCCAATTTCAGTTGTTTCGTATCCAGCAAGTTTTCTTCAACTTTGAATGCTCTCCATTGAATGCAGACTGTTAGTGTTAGCGACCGTTCCGGGTTTGAACCGATCCCTAGGCCCTAGTTCGGTTCCAGACCGGTTCAAAAACCTGACAGAAAATTCTCGGCGGGTTGTTACCTCGACAGGACATAAACCCACGGTTTTTTGGCCGGGTTGGAACCGGCCCACCGTTCCAACTTTGCGGTTCCTACATCTTTGGCTTCAATTAAGTATTTGAGTTGTCATTGTATCATGACATGATCAGTACGTAGATTGTGCAGTTCTAACTGCTCTTTCACTTCCCGCTTTCAGATCTGCGATCGGACTCATATTCGTTGAGTGGTTGTGACATATGGGCAAAGTTTGAGCGAAATTAGCGGGTTTTTGATAACGACTCAACGAATATTGGTCGGATCACAAATCTGAGATCAGGTGGTCAAAGAGCGGCTAGAACTGCTCAATATATGTACTGATCATGTCACGATACAATCAGAACTCAAATACTTATTGGAGCCAAAGATGTGATGCTGAAATGCCGGGTTTTTGGTGGTAAAACCGGCCCAATTGCAATGGTCCGGGTTTTCGTATTGTAAAGCCTGTTGCAACGGTTCGGTTCCGGTTCCAACTCTTACCCGGAACCGTTCTAGCTGGTTGGAACTGTTGGTAACACTACAGACAGTGCAGAGACATTGTCATCTTTCATGGCACTGCAGATCTAGGTGGAGGTGGATTATGCTGCTTGGCCTCTACAATGATATATGAATCTCCACTTGGTTGGTATGTGACGACCGTGGCAAAAATGTGCTGACTGTCCAGGTCTGTACCAACTTGACCATTCGAGGAAGGTAGCCACTGTACACTGAGCTATAAATTCACAATCCAGGTTAATCAACATCCTCACTCAACTCGAAATTAGCTAAGTATTATGTTTGGACATGCAGTCCCGAATCATGAAGTAGTTTCATTAAGTTCTGGCATTATCGATTGAGCTGGCAATTGAGAGAGATATTCTCAACTGACAGATTCTGCTCAGTGACAGTGCTGATAACCAGCAACTCCCCCTCACCTCATGTACCTCACTTGCTCAAAGTAGCGTACATTCTCAATACTTGCAGTGCAGACTTAACTGAATTCTGACTAAATATATATCTGGGTTGCCACAATCAGTATCATAAAATAGATTATGTCGTCAGATTTCAATTATGAGAGTTCAAAGAGAGTCCATCTTGACCAGCAGTCTCTGCTCATTGACTCAGTAGGTGACCAGTAACTTCTGATGTACAACATATCTTGAAGGGCCTAACTTTGTGGTGAATCTGCTACTGACTTATCAGGTTGCAGCCAACATTCCTCTTTCCAAGATAGCATGACAGTCATATTGTCGTGAAGCCTCACATTACAAAAAGGCAGCTTTGCAGAGTGCAATAAACTTGTCCAGGTAAGAAGAGCGTGCAATCCCAGCCATGGCATTGAATCCTACATAGCAATTTAATTCCCGGTACACCTCAATTTCCCAGTAACTGCATGTAATCCATCTTCTGCCCATTGTAAGATAACACTGTTTTATGAATGTATACAATTGTATATCGCTTTCAACTCCACGAGTTATTTAATGTCAACTTAGTAGTAGTAAGACTCATAATCAATATGTGATTTAATGATGTGCAAGATATACTAGATTGTATGCACAAAATATGAATTTGACAGAGTATTCATAACCCAGTTATGTATAGACACAATCATGTATCACTATGATTCCCTCTGAATTATCATTGTACCTAATTTTTCTTCTGTACACTATTATCTCTCTTCTGCAAACCCAAATTATCTTCTTCCTCTATTAACTGCACTATTGTTGTGATGGTGATCTGCAGACGTGACCAGAAGAATACATGAAAGTGAAGTTTTGTTCGGAATATTACGTTATCTAGTACACACATTGATTCAGCATCCTTATACAGCAGAAAATCATGAAACAAAGTGTGTCTTCTTATACATCGAAGATATATGGGGATTCATAATTCACCCCTGTCGATTACAAACTCATCTTGTACACCTGTACCTCAACCATCACATATGAGATCCCTAATTGAGTTTGTATTGCTGATCACCAATGCTGGAAGAGTAATATGCCATGTGATCACCTCGAATGCACAAACTTACACGCGTAATAACCACATGTTCTGGGGCCATATGCAGTGTTACAGGGTTGGGTTTACCCTAAGTAACTATACTTCCACTTAAGTATTAACAAATACTTGAAGTATGTACTAGGTACTCTGCCGTAGCTCTTATCACAATCCTCAATTTATCCGTATCTCCAGACAGAGTGTATTGGTAGTCTGTATAAATCATATACGCAAGGAGGACAGATATGTATCGTCATTTCCGATGCCTCTAAGTAGAGGGAAACCAAATCATATCACGGTGTGATACGATATTGACAATACATATACTGATATAATCAATCTCAATGGTTAATCAATACGTATATTGGTATGACTAATCCCGGGTATTAATTGTCATTGAAAATAGGTCCGTATAACTAATCTCGGTGATTATTTCACAATGTTTGTATATTCGTATAATCAATCTCGGCGATTAATTATCTCTTCCTTCTTCTCTTTTTGATAAATCTGGGGTTCAGATCTTATCGGCAATATTTCCTCTCAGTGTAATCTCGCTCAATATTGCACGGTTTCTCAAATTCTAACAATACAACCTAGGTATTGATTCCGGGTTGCTCATAGTATTGAACGGTTATTCGTCAAGCACCTTCTAACTTCGAAAAGTTACTTATTATTAAATCCAGGATATCGTTTCCTGAGTTCCTTCTGGTTCAATTTCTGGAGTTTAAAAGTTCTTCCACTTCGAGTTGTATTAATAGGTATGTCTTGTCTGAATCCCTGAATAAAACTATCGGGCAGGAACTTCTTTCTTGACAGATGCTCGATATGATTCTCTCCCGATGATTCAATACCAATCTCTTCCACTGTATCCAATTCCGGAATATCTTCATCAGGCATGACAACCCGTTTTGATGATTGATCTGGTAATGGCGTGGCAATGCAATTCTGAACGTAGTCCGAAGGGAATATTTTATATTGCCGATAATAAATCAATATCTCAGTAAACAGGATTATACTTGCCAGCCACCAAGTTCACTGTGCCGCAAATAGCTGATCTTCTGTTTCGAGGCAATCTAATATCAAAGATAAGGCGCACAGTATAACTTCATATTCGTTGTTAAACTTGTATTTGACCATATGGCAGGGGAACCATGTACAATCCTAATCAATAATACTACTATACTAAATGATAATAATAATAACAATAAGAACTGAAAAATTGTAATATTTCAGCTTCATCTTTCGCAGGTAGATATCATTTCTGCTTGTGGGGCTGTCCTTCCAAAGCCTGGGCACTGGAGTTCTTTTATAGCTTTTCTTGGACTACCGAAGTTTATGTCCGAACCTTAGCTATGATATTATCTGTCATAGCTAAGAGTACTTTTTTGTTATGAGCCAGGCTCTTAGATAGAGGACTACGCATCCCAAAGGTTATCGTCAAATTGCATGATTGGCTTTGAAGCATTATGCTCCCTGCTCGGGCCATCATCCGCAATATGATTTACTCAAATGGTAACTTCAGCTTAGATATCTTGCAACTCGCGTGTTTCGGATAGTCAAAACCTCTCCATCGCCTGACGTGGTTATTTGGAGGGCTTTAAACACATTGCTTAATAAATTAAGACACAATCTCCACCATATGGGCTATTTGGCTTATCTGCTTCAGAGACCTACATGGCGACCCACCACTGCTCTGTCGACAGTTGACTTGACGTATCACATCAGTATTATTGAACCGATAGTCATTAACCCTACTTGTCTAATTCCTGCCAGGGAGTTGGAGGCTCATCGGTGTGTATTCACTTATCCCACCTCTTCATGAATCAGACACGCCAATGCTTAGGCCGAGACCATCCTCTTTGGCTGGGGAGTACCCGAGTTGTTCCGCTACCACAGGGTATTGGGTCGAGGTCCCACATGATTGCATATTTGGCAATTGTCTGCCTGACACGTCTGTCGCATTCCTGCAACTTTCGCGTCCAGTCCCACTTAGTATAGTTTGAATGAGTGTGGTAAGAAATAACTGGCATCAATATCAACCTTGAAGGCTTATCGACTGGCCAAGGTATTTGCATCATCAAATCAGTTCTACCGTAGTGTGTTAACTTTCAATGTATCCGCCAGCAATGAGGCTCGCTGTCAAATCCACATGAGGCATGTAATCTCCTGCTGTGGATCAGACGTATGATAGCTTACTACTCCATTGTGAGATCGGTGTTATGTACTATGCGGAATTATATGACCCGCTATGTAGATCTCGAAGTAGACTAATACCAATACCTCTATTCAGCGGGACCCATAACATGCAGGTGCACTTGTTCTCATTCAGATTCTCAGTGCTCCAATAAACCAGCAGTAAGAATCAGTAAATGTAAAATGTATGTTAATGCCATGAGGTCTTTAGTTCTGTCTGGTTCAGGTGAGTCTGTTTCAGGTGTATCTGGTGCCTCAGATTCAGTTCTATGTGAGTTGGTTTTAGTCAACCTCCAATTCCTCTATCTATAGTGTTGTAGATTCGAGTACTACCATTCGACATTGGGCATTAGTAATCCTGGTATTTAGAGACACCTGATACTGCCTACATCACAATACCAGACTGCCATCCTTGATATAAATACAAGCCATTGATTTTCTCTCTCTTGAACTCTTTTAAGGCACACCTGCAATTGCTTCCTCCTTGACATTGTGCTACTTCTTGTACCATTTTCCCCTTATTCTGTGGCAATTAATCTTGTATGTAACACTTATACACCGTCTCTCCTATATTCCCCAACTATTATTATCATTTTACCACCGTGAAACCTATGGCTAGCCTCGAGAGCAATATGTATTCACAGAGGAATGAAGAACCACACATTCGGATAGCACTCGCACTTTCATTGAAGACAACAGGACATTATCTTTGCCCATGAAGAATTTGACATCAAAATGTACCTTTATGCACTATGTTAGAGGCGACAAATGTACCCAATTTGATGACTGAAGCAGGGTCACATCACCCATCAGAAGATGGGGGATGATGAAAGTGAGGACAGTTGTGAGTACCCATTGCTGTCAGACAGTAAAGATGACAATTTGGATAATCAGCAGGAGTTCATACTTCAACACCACATGTGCCAGGACTAGCCATTATGAACTACATGAGTTGCACTGTCAATGAAATTTGGATGTGGCAATACTGCCATTGCACACCCTCTTTTTCCAAATCCCTGAAATCCAGCTGAGGCTATGGTACTACCATTGTTCAAATGCCAAAAGTCAACCCTTTTCAACACATTATACAAGGTGGCCCATGCAGCCACCCAGGCACTCCTGCTAGTGGAGACCAGCATATTCCATAACTAAAGGCCAGTGTAGATCAGAACATGTCCAAACACCAAAGGGCAAGATTTGAGGTATCAGAAAGGTTTATTGAGATATTCACAGTTCACAAGACTTTTGTGTCCATATTATCTGATGAAAAGTATTTGATTTTTGAAGTAGCATGGAAACTAGGCATTGAGGTTCAGGATTGTCAGTGCACATTAGTAGTTGCTGCTGATGGTATGCCATCTTTTCATTAATTAGCTGGTGGACTCTGTCTCAATATTGACCTGCAAACACTAGAAGCAGTAAGTGTTGAATTCTGTTTAATGATTCTCTATTAGACCTATAATATTCACTACATACCAAAAGGTACATAGTTAGAACAGAAGATTGATACCATTCAACAATGATTGGCAGATAGTGCCTATTAATCAGTTGTGTAATGGCACATATATCTACACGTGACTGTTACCTCATGACATAGTAGTACAATTGCGCACTGGAGCAAGTTTGTATGTCTGAGGAGGTAAATGGTAAGATATTTGTTACCAATCTCAGTGCTGTAGTGGTGACCTAGATACACTGACGCTTACCCGGCCATGGGTCACATGTCCCATGTTACAATATCCTCCACCTTCTGCCTAGAGCTCAAGGGCTGCCAAAGGCAACATATGAGAAGATGTAAATCAGAAAACACAGAATGAAATAATCATCCGATATATACAATAATGAGAATCCAGCAGTCCGACAACCGATTGATACAGCTCATGGTGACCACTCCGCTGATTCAGGGCGCAAGGAAACATCACCTTCAGTGGGAGGCAGTGATACTCAATGGTAATGCCATTTGTACCACACCAGGATTCATTCTGAAGAAAAGAGAATACAGAAATCCAGCATACAAATACAACTTCCAAACTGCTTCCATAACCTCTGAATTGCCACCCCTGATATATTTGCTTCTTCGCCTAAGGCCAGATTGATTGCTTAGAGTGAAATGCATCGACCAGATGTCAGGCATTTTCAAGGTGCATGTCCAGTTCCCACCATGTGTATATATGGCTATGGCCACCCCATTGGATGAGGTAATGCAGCATTCAACAGAACTGCCTAGGGTCAAGTATGTGGTTGACATCCTACTCCTCCAGTTGTTTGACTATCACCCAATATGGTTCAGTGGATTGTTAGCCTATAACTGGCAGTGTATAACAATCAAGAAGTGATCTGTGCAAAACATTGTTATTCAGCATAGCGCTTGGAAAGAATAGTTTAGAAGCGTTCATATTGATGATCTTGCTTACCATATATGATCCAGTCAGCATGAAATCAATCTTCTTTGAATACTTGGATGTTTGCAAGTTTCTGCTTGATAAACTGACTTTGTCTGCACCTACAAATACCATCTCTTTTCCGTCTGCATGCTTTGCTTGCTACCGTTGAGCCTCAGGTATGTTTTCATGGAGAATTTGGGAAGTCACATTCATGCCTGCTATGTATAAGTCCGCTCGCTCCTGCGAACTGTAACTGGGAGCCATGGGCAGCTTAAAGTGCATCTTAGAATGGGAGTCAGAGTTCGCCCGGAAGGGTGTTTTGAGCATGAAGTGATGGAGGGAGTTTGTGTTGGCAAATCCCAGCAGTGGTAACAGTTGGACACAGTCATCCTACATGTAGTTGCAACAAGCTATGAGGTACTGCACTCTGAATTGGTTCTTCCCCTCATTCTGACCATTTTGCTATTACTGTACCACAGTTGACCGCTGCCCATTAATACAGTAATTGGAGCAAACTCTGTCACAGAATTGTCTGGTGAATACTTTCGCAGAATCAGTGTTGCAATTGTCTGGTACACTGTGTTTGCAGAATGAATGTTTAAAATACATTCTTGCTATCTCAGTGGAGTCCAAGCCTTTTCTACATGGGAGGTCAATTGTTATTGTAGTAAAATGGTTGATGATTACAAAGAATCCAGTGGATTCCCATGCCATTAACATTGGCAAGTCAGTACCAAAGTTCAATGTTAGTCCCTCCCAGGAACATGAAGGTAGTGACAGTGGCATGTTGACTCCATAGGCTGAGTGATGTGGTACATTGATTTGGAGGTACAATTGGTAGCTGGCAATGTACATCTGGATCTCTGACTCTGACCCAGGCCATTAACAATCAGATCATTCCAGCTCAGCAGGATTCATAATTCTAAAGAAATCAGATTCACAATTGTCATGACAAACGTGGTCACTGTACCACACAGTGCTGCAGGCATACATAAACCCTGCCCTGAAAGATAAGAGCTCTATGAATATGTCTCCATCGACTCACTGCAGTGTTTGAATCATTCCCAAAGGCTGGTCGTATGTTTGTAGGAAACCAGGTACTTTTTCAGGGCTGCCTGGATATCTGGTAGAAGATAACCATCTGGTTGGGTGATGGTGTAAATTGGCAAAAGGGGTTGAAGCAGTACTGTGAGTAACTTATAGCTCATCTTCTCTTTGTGTCTTGTTGATATTTCATCACCTTGGCATTTCTAACTGCCCACATGTTCCATAATGAAGTAGTATGAAGCAACAATTTAGGCCCATCTGGTCTACCCCCTGGAAAGCACTTTCAATAATTGGAAGTACTTGAGGTGTGTGTGGTCACATTGTATAAGCATTTTATGATTCGCTCCCTCCATGTAGTGTTGCCATTGCTTCATAGATCCCTCAATGGTTTAAAACATCTGATCATGCCTGATGTAGTTCAGTTCAACCTTTGAGCACTTTCAAGGGTAAAAGGTGACTAGCCTGGGAATCCTGAATCTGTAAAATTGGTTGAGAATGACTGTGATCGTGAAGCGGCTTGCATTAGTCTGCAGGATGTTCAGCTTGGCTGCTTCGACAGACTTCAAGAGGAGTACATTGTTGATGTTCAATGTCAAGGACCGGAATGTAAGTTCATTATTCTGGGTCGAGTTCCATGTGGACATGGCATATTTCCTGATGCAGCACTGGTGGAAATTTGTCAATTCAAGATGTAACTGCCCCATCCAAACAGACTACTGCGGTGGCCAGGCTTCAATGGTTGATATATCGTCTCACTCGATGCAAAATCAATTATGGTTCATTCCCAATCTGTACCATCTGATCATAGAGTCTCCAAAATGGCACTTTCGGCATGGCTGTGTAGATGAAATTCTCACAGTTGACTAAGCACATTGTGTAACAGCTTATAGTGCTTCTTCCCAGTAGTTTAACATATACATAACTCATCAAGGTTTTAAACTATGATATCATCACTATACAGTCATAAGCAGTCATTGATATCCCTTTCCAAGGTAACTGGTGGATTCATCAACGTTACCCACTAGACTCCATACTTGAACTGACCATATCAGGGGGAAAATCCAGTCTTTTACTTGTCGTGTTGTATAATTAGAATAAGGTCATCGGCACTTCTGAGGTCCAGATTGGAGAAGATCTGAGCTCCAGACAGCCTGTCGAGTAGCTCTGAAATCAGTGGGAGAGGATACCGGTTCTTTACTATGGCTTGATTGAAATCTCAGTATTCCACACAGAGATACAGTCTGCCATCCATCATCTTTCCAAATATGATTGATGCTGCTGCAGGTGTTAATGTTTGCTGAATGAATTTATTGGCTTGATTACCCTCGATTTAGACATTGAGTGTTTTCATGTTGACTTTGGAAGTGTTGTAGACTTCAATATTTCGTACATTGATGTCTGGGTTGAGGTTGATTGTGTGGTCAATATGCAGGTGTGGTGTGCCAGTCACTGCCATGTTTTGGCTCAATACTGCCACATAGTCCTTGTATCACATGGCGATACAGCCTCAATCATCTGTAGGTACAGTGGCTCTTCCAGTTTCTGGGCATTAGCAGCTAACTCCGATCTAGCATTTGGGAAGATGATGAGGAAATCAAACCTGGGACTTGATGATCACACAGTTCACCCAGGAATAAGTCAAACCACACTGGTCCCACAACCTCCCATTGTGACCTGGCCATTCAGTAGTGGTCATTCCAGAACAGAAGGAATCTCTCCTGCAGCAACTGCCACTCCTGCTTCCTCCTCTCACATCCAGCACCTGAGTTGATAGTCTCAATCTCACCCAGATCTACCAAAGAGGTGACCACCATAGTCACTCCCAGCAGTCCACCAGATTTCCACATCATTCAGGTGAATGTCCCAATGGATTTGGTGTAAGCTACAAGATTATTAAATGTCGTTGCTCTGAGTATTACAATCTGTTCAGTGGCACAATTATCACCTCTCTCCAGTGGTTGTCCATCTGGATTGACATGGATCTCAAACATTGAGTTGATAGCCAGTGTAGTACCACCAATCAGTGGCCACCATATGTTAGTACTTTTGTTATACCATCCTGTATACAACTGCCATATGATACCTAATCTGCATGTCTCTCTGGTGCCAACCAGGATTCTAATAGAAGTTACTCAACTGGTAGCACAATCAATTACCAATTTGCTGGGCCTGACCGATTGTAATTCCGGATCTTGGTCACATGCCATCTTCAAAACAAGGAGTATTTCCAGTTTGTTGACTGTTGTGAAGTGGTTGATATATTGGACTTTCAGTGTCGTCTCGTGGTGCTCGATCATGTTTAGAATTACCTGATCTTGAAGGCTGTGAGTTGTGATGTGTGCTCCTCAGTGGGGATATCCAAGGTTATTGAGCAGTTGTACAGCAATGAAGATGCATGTAGTGCTGCAGTGGATGTAACTTTGTATACAGGGCAAATAAGAATGTTAATGTTGTACACTTCATGATTAATGTTCAATGAATCTGGTTATGTTGTGCCATAGACACAGTGACTTGACATGAGAGCTCTCGAGCTGGCCTTGGTAGCCCTCAGCCGTCCGAACATAAGATATATCTGAATCCCGCCCAATGTTACTTTTTGTGCAATTATACTTAAAACCCACAATCCAAAATTGCATTTATCTATGCTCTCTTGCTGAGCCAGAGAGTGGGAGGTTTATGATAGTATATTGGTTGCTGACAGTCAGGGGAGTGCTGGAGTGTGATTGGTTTGTCGTCAGCTGGGAACAGTAGGTTATCGGGGAGGTAAGCATGTGTATATTGTAGATACCGGAATGATTTACATTTTGGTGATGTGCAGTCTACACAGTTTACTTCTGACAGCCAAGGTTAATTGAGCTGTGGCAATACCCAAGGCATGGGAGTGATTTTATCATTATTGCCCAAGGTTGACTTATAGGGTTTGGTACTACAGCTGGCTTGAATCTAAATCGTCAGATATTGCATGTTTTGGTACAATGTTGTTGCAATTAACCTGTCTGCTCTTGTTGTTGATGTGACTAGTGCTGCTGGAGCTTCATGCTATCTACATTGAACCCAGAATCTACAGCTCAATTGAAAGCTTTCCAATCTTGTCTAATTCTCCAAACTTTGGTGTTTATTGCTTAATCTTGAACATGAGTAATGCACATCATCCACTTTGAGTAATTACTTAAATGTTCTTAATGACCTGCAGGAGCCATCCCACCATTGTTCAATTTGGTCTTGGTCAATTGGCATAGAGTCTAACAGGATCATTCACTGCTGGGAGGACTTCAGATATACAGTTCATTTCTGCATTGAGTCTCCAGTGCCAATCGGTTGATATATTCTGCATTTCTCCCAAGAAGTCATCACAGTGGTTCAAATTGGGATATGTGTCTGCGCATGGGTCTCACAGCTGCTCCAGTAGTTGAGTCAGGCTGTCTTTGTGTCAGATTCATGTGATTACATCAGCAAAATGGATTTTTGTCGCCGGAAGCCTCCAGGAGTCACTGAGAGGATGTGTGGTGTAAACTTAGAAACGTCAATGTCAGGAGAGTATCAGACCCTAGGGGGGCATGCCGGCTGGCGTTCAGGGAAACTGGGATCTCTGATGACTGGTACAGGAGTACCGTGTGAGTGATTGTGATAAGTTTTGAAACATGTTGGAGCACCGAAGACAAGCTTGAGAGCTCCGAAAACACATCTGGGAACGCAGGTGACAAGTCCGGGAGCGCTGGCAACAAGCCTGGGAGCACCTCGCATCACTGTAGAGCACTTGTGTAAAAAAAACAACATCTTCTGTGGGAACGCTGCTGGTGCGCCAGGAAATCGTAGCTACTACATATTTGTTCAATGATTTTTGAAACTTATGTATTCAGTGTGTATTCTTATCCATGTATCAATATATCCATGTATCAATATCGCTACGAAATCTACACATGGTATATCTGGACTGGCTGCAGGCGGTGCTTCAGAGCAATTCGAGGTGCGCCTGAAGATGACGATGGAGTGAACTCAGCGATGGACTTGGAGGCCCTGATCGAGCAAAGTTGGAGACAAACTTGGCGGCCGCAATCCAGCAACTTTGGAGATGCACTTCGAGGCTGATATAACGTGTATTGAGCGATGGAATTGGAGGCCATGATCAAGCAAGTTTGGAGATGCACTTCGAGGCTGAGATCGAGTGAACTCAGAGATGCCATTGGATGCCATGATCGGCTGAGTTTGGAGACGCTCTTGGAGGCGGCGATCCAGTGAACTCAGAGATGCACTTGCAGGCCGTAATTGAGGGAGTTTGGAGATGCACTTCGAGACTACCATAGTGCAAACTTGGAGGCAGAGATTGAACGAGTTTGGTGATGGACTTGGAGGCCATGATCGAGTGACATTGGACGAGGAGTTGGAGGTGGCCGATGGGAGGTGTGCCGAGTGCTATGACTCTACTCATCCATTTGTGAGAGTTACGTGCAACCGTGGGAATGTGATGAGGTGACTCAATCTTCAAGGTCTGATTGAAAGCCGGCTGATGGCGGTCGATCTTGTAAGGAGGCACGCCAGTAGGTGCAGCTACATTCAGGGTCAACTTGCAATCCTGAGAATGAAGGGGACAGACAATGTTGGGTGGATACTGTATTCGGTGTATACTGTATTCCGTTAATGCTGTATTCAGTGTATGCTGTATTTGGTGTATGCTGTATTTGGTGTATGCTGTAACCGGTGTATGCTGTACACAGTGTTAACTCATCATCATGGTATTCAGAGATAGAGAGGGATGGCTTCACTTTGTATTCTGCGATCATGGTATAGCTGTGGACGAGAAAGAGATGAGGGATGACGATGGGGATGATATGGAGGATGCGAGTGGAGATGAGGAATCTTGGGAATGACATGACTGATTGGGTTTGGAAAACCTCGTAGTGGTGTTATGACCCTTCGAATCGTGACTTGTACCTGCCATATTGGGGAAGGGAAATTGACTGGTAAACAAAATTCTCTAAGTTCCAGTTTCTCATGATGATTTCCCTCATCTCCTCTCATCTATCTCTTTCTCATCCTCAACTCTACAATCACATAAGAACACAAAGTTGAGTCATCTCTCTCTATCTTGCCATGCTATGTTCATGAGTTAACACCGAGTACAGCATACACTGAGTACTGCATCATCCCAAGAACAACTGTTTCCCGCTCCCAGCCAGTCACATCTCTTATCTCTTGGCGGACTTGGTCAAACTCAATTCTCTACATTCCCACAATTCTGACTTAACCAATGAATAGAGTCTCAGATCCGGTCGTGCCTCCTTCCTGATCCACCGCCTCCAGATCGCCCAGCTCCATGTACTCCTCCAATCTTGATCGATCATGGTCTCCTAGTGCATCTCCAATCTCGTGTGATTATGGGCTCCAATTGTATCTCTGAGTTCACTCAATATTGGCCTCCAAGTGCATCTCCAAACTCAGTCGATTACGGCCCCGGATTACATCTCTGAGATCACGTGATATTGGCCTCCAAGTGCATCTCTGAACTCGGTTGATTATGGTCTCCAATTGCATCTGTGAGTTCACTTGATCTCGGCCTCCAAGTGCCATCTCCACACTCAGTCGATCAAGACATCCAATTGCCTCTCTGGGGACACCCGATCTCGGCCTCGAAGTGTATCGTCAATTCGCTCGATCATGGCCTCCAAGTGCCTTCACAAACTCTCTCAGTCACGGCCTCCAATTGCATCTCACAGTTCACTGGATTGCAGCCTTGAAGTGCGTCTTGATAGTCACTCGAACACTCCCTCCAGGTACATCTCTGAGCATACCCAACCACCGTGTGCGGAAAGGGCAGACCTTTGTTGCCGTCCGAAAGGAATTAGTGAGAAAGAGGAGTTCTAGTTCGAGGTGGGTCGGAAGTGGGGGTGAGAGGATATGACGGGGTACCTGCCCATAAAACACCCCACAAATTGGGTGGATCTATCCCAACTCGGCAGGAATGTGTGGGACGAAATGCCGGGAAACATGGACTGTTCACATTTCGTATAATGTGATGGTGTCAATATACTGGCCTGCATTTCGCAATGCTTTCCCCACAGCGCGTCGCTCGGTCCGCCTCCGGTTTCGCTCAATCACCGTGTCCCTCCCACCGGCTTCCCTCTGGCAAACTGGATTGCAGTGGTGGCGAGACATGGAATTTCTATCCACAATGGCCTGCAAGTGCATCTCTAAGTTCTCTCAATCGGTGGCTCCATGTGCTCCTCCAATTGTGCTCAAGTACCGTCTGCAGTCAGATTGACCGTACGTATATATATAAACAGATTCAGATGCATAATACTGGGCATATTATGATGATGTGAAGCTTGTGACTGTAACAAAGACGAATATGATAGACGAGATGCCTTGTGGTTATGGAATCCTCAGAATCACTGCTGTGAGGATGCGGCACAAAGTCTCATGCAGACCTGCACCGATGACCCAGCTGCTCTTGAAGTCTTCTGCAGACCGGCGCAGAGGTCTCAGCAGCTCCAAAATTTGAATATCCTATTAGTCAAAAATCAGAGCATCCTGAATACACCTCCATAACTGCAGGTGCTTTCAGGAGCTCCTGGGAATGCTCTTGGAGAGTCTGGGAGCACTTTACTTAGCTCCCGGCGGTCTTGGGAGCAGCTGGAAGTATTTAGAAATACTGGGGAGGTCGACCAGAACGGTGTCTGGGAGGTTTCTCTGTGGCTCCCCGACTGATGTACATTTTGCTGATGTATTCTCTGTGCTGGAATAGCTCACCCCATGTTTGGAATTTTGGAACAGGCATTGAGGGATAAGTGGGCATTCAACCGGAAGTTAGACCATGTTGCATTGAGAATGTTCTCGAGCTACTGTTTTCTACTGTAGGGCATTTTTGGAGAGGTCAGATCAAAGCTTTTTGTGTTGGTTGCTTCCACCCAAATGTACTCTCTCTTGTATTCCTGGTTCATTTCCATCAGTTCGGCATTCAGCACATAAAGTTCTGCATTCTGGAAGATGGGAAATTTGGGCATCTCTCGCTGGTACTCAGTCATCTTTGCACAGCCATGATATCAGACTGTATTGTTGACAAGGGCTCTGGCTTGCTGGGATGCCACTCTTACCATCATACAGGCAATTGTCAATGCTTGCAGTAATTTCTTCATTGGTGTGAGCATGCTCAATATAGATGTCATTCGCTGGATAGACAGAAACTTATAGGGCAAGGGTAGGGGCTACTGAGCCAAGAGGTGAATATTCGATTGGCATACTCAAATACCTACTAGCCAAGCACAATTGACCATGGCTGGCTTTCTTACAAGGTATAGTAGATGTTGGACAGTACAGTTGGTGCATGGGCTGTGCAGTTCTGTCAGTGGCACCGTCATTTTCCAAGAAGCATACTACTTGTATATCCTCTGGAGCTAAATGTATTCAATAACTGAACAATGGAATACAGTGTCATGGCAAGTATGCATATGCTTGACTGATGATATATAATCTAGTAGTATGGTTGTGCATAAAAGTAAGAAAGTATATACTGAGAAGTCACTGGGCAATTATTTGATATTGGGATATGTGGTATAGTGGTAACTTGTATATGCTAACACATACCCTGAGTTAGGTTATGTAACACAATTAGAAGGTGTCAGTACTTTCCCATGGGAATTATATTCCGAAAATGTACTTCAGATCCTGTGTGAGAAGCTTGAACTTGCCAATCCTTATGTTGTAATGGGTTTGAAAGGTAAAATGCATGGTTCGCCTGAATGGGAGTGCGGGATTTAATATACCATCTTGTCTTCTTCATCATCAATAGCCTGGAGTGCCAGCCTACTACATCCCAGTTCATTTAACCTCTCTTTCTGCAGACTTCTGCTCTGGCCACCACAGCTATCCATTTTGCTCAGTCTGAATATGCAACTTGAAAGATGGCTATGTTTATGTTTTCTCAAGTGGAATATTAAGGTACATTTTGCCCATCGCCAGCAACAAATATTATTCTAAAAGCCTCTACTTTTATCATTCACACATTGGTGAGCCCCTTCATATCCCCCCTTCAGTGCAACTACATCCACAAAATGTATGTGAGTCAGTGGGAGCGTCCAAGAGTGTGTGAAAGAAGGTGGAGAGTACACATAGAAACATCAAGTTCAGAAGAGAATCAGACCCTGGAACGGCATTTAGGCTGGCCATTGGGGTAACTTGCATCTGTGATATCCACTACCAGTGCATGATGGGAGTGAATGTCATAAGTTTAGGAGCATATTGGAGCAGTAGAATTAATGTTTGGAGCAACTTGGACTGTCACCAATGCAATCTGGCAATCCAATACAAAATCTAGGAGATGCCTAATATCATAAGAATATTCATTCGGAACACGTAAGATATTTAGTATCTCTTACTCTGAAATGTACTCCAGGTACGGATTACCCTCCACTGCAAATATGATGCATGGATTATGGTTCATTATTACTTTTCAATTATACTTATACTGTCAAACATGTTCTTCAGCAGTGTATATTAAACATCACTACCCTCAGAAACATACAAAAACTGGAATAATTCCAAAATCACATCATGTACAATGGAAAGATATCCTGACTAAACAATTGAATGATAACAATAGAACATGGTGTCAATGTCATCCAGTACATCTCCCATTTTATCTGGGCTAGCAAAAGTATAAACTCACAATTTGCCAATATTAAAAACTTGATGGACACCCTCCATGTATCCGCTCATGATTTGCATGTAGTGAATGGGTGAAATTTGATTCCAATGTTGTTTGTCTCAATTTTTGATATCTGACAAAGGTGAAATGAGATGTTAGGTAGCTGGAACTCTGGATGGGATTTGAAAGGCAATATGATGCAGTGGGGCGAAACAGGGGAGAAAAGCCAGGAACTAAGGAGTGCCTGATCAGGAGAACTGAGTGGAAAAGGGGAGTACACAGAAGGTGATGGAGAAGAGCAGAATGAAATATAACAGGCCAAATCTAGACTGTGCAGGGCTGATGGGAATGCAGGAGTGTCTACCGCGGTGGAGGCGCACACATACTAGTGGAGGAGCATCGAAAGAATCATATAGAGTGCAGAATGGAATTGTGGAATGACAATCAAGACAGTGGTGCACCAATGAGGATTGAGTAGTGCCTAATTCTAGTGCAGAAGTGGTACCAGGGGTGTATGAAGCATGGAATGAAACACAGGAGCAACAGTCCAGACCAAGGAGTGCTGACAGGAAGTGTGTAGAGCCAAATGTAGTGGAGGAGGGCTGAAACATACTTAGGAGTGCCAAAAGGGGAGAATGGACTCTGGGTCGAAATTGAGTAATTCCAATCCAGGCAGATCAGCACTGATGATATTGAAGATTGCATATCTCAGCAGAGAAGCACTAAAAGAGGAAACATACACCATGGTATGAAATAGAGAAGAGTGAGGCTCAGGAGCACTGAGGTGGATAGAGGAATGACTATAATGATGGAATTATGCTGAAGGGAAGGTATGAAGTGGCCTGCCAAACTGTGAATGATGAAAGTAGTAGATTCCAGAGTAAAGTTTATCACTGGGGCAGTACAAAATTTACCTCATTATTCATCTTGAGACAACCTAACAGTGGCCTTCTTCCAGTTGCATATTTAGATCACATACAATCAATTATAGTAGCCTCCCTCACTAATATTTGAGGAGCAAGACGTTGAATGTACTAGCATGTAGCTGGCTGGTGCTGGAAGCTATTGGGTGTGAAGAAGAATTGATAGTAGATTAAATTGAGAACTTCCGTTCTGGTGAACCATGATTTCTATTCTTCAATGACCTGTCAGAGATAATCATAGTCAAATAGGAGCTTCTTATCCTGGATCTGAAGCACAGTCACTAAGTCGATGCCCAACCAGTAACTACGACCAACAGCTAGACCAGCCCCATCTGCCCTCCATCCCCCCCCTGGTGGTAATGGTCAATATTCACTGTAATACATCTTGGGGTGTTGTCAATATTGTAAGTCTGATAGAGGAGCATGAAGCAGAATTCAGGACTTACAGGTTCTGGTGTTCATGGATCCATAATGAGAGATGGACACCCAGGCAATTGTCATACATAGAGTGTACCTACAGGACTACCTGCTAATGCAGGCTGATGATCCTGAGCTTCAATGGCTAGTTTCAATGCTGTGTCAACCATTGAGTGCTTCTCATTGGGTAATATTGGCCATAGAATCATGATGAGTATGCTTGCCTCCAGGAACCTGAGTGCTACATTAGAAGTAGCCTATGGGTGTTTTGGAATATTCTGCTCTCCACTGGCCTTGGGTGACCAAGCATGCTGCTCTCCGCTAGACATGGGTAGCAGGTGATCCAGGGGCGTACAGAGTGACAGTTGCATTATTTGCTGAGAAGGATTGACTTTTGGCATTTGAGCACTGGTGGTAATATTGCCTCAACTAGATCTTGGGAATTTGGAAGTGGAGAGCATGCAATGACAGTATCGTTATGGGTCAGTGTCTTTAGTAATGGAACCCTTGTATCTTGTATTACCTGCTCCTAACAGGCCTGCCCTTGAAGTAGAACCTCCTGTTGATAGTCAGCATCTTGTTCTTTGAAGTTGGATGACAAGGTGGAGTCACCAGTGTCATCACTTTTGTCATTGTCTAACTCCAGATTAGTATTATCAGTCTGCTTCATTGAGGGAATTGTGGGCTTTAGTCATCTATTATACTATTATGCATGATGGCAGGGGCGAATGTGAATCATTGACTAGACATTCATGATTATTTGGTTTGTTAAATGCAAGTGTGAGTGACCTCTCAAGGTGTGTCGCGTAACTCATCTCTGAATCGTTATTACTCACCTAGCTTTGCGCAGGTTGCATATTGATATGATGGCACTGAGTGATTAGGGTTCCGAAAGATGGCAAATAATGTGTCTAGGGTGGTGTAACAGCCACAGAATACAATCCACCCAAGGCAATCCCTCGAACTCGAGTGATGATCTTTCTGTACACACGCATCAGCAAAAAACATTTCCGTCCGGGCGGAATGGCTCCGTCAGAGTGGACGCGCTCCGTCAGAGCCGTCAGAGACACCCCGGTGGCGGATTACTCCGCGCCCGGCATCAAGACCACGCGTCGCGTCACATATCGCCCTCTTATCGCCGTTTCGCCGTTTCTTCTCGCTCTGTCGGTCTCCTATTGTAAACAAACACTCTGGCGTTGTGGCCAACTGTGACCATACGTCGGAATGGGTTGATTGGGTACACGCTTGCATCGGGATTGCAATACAACGGGTGACGCTGCGAAAATCTCTCCTCGCGTTCCTTCTACATTAAGCTCGAGGAGCGTAGGAAGGTGAGAAGATATGATACTACCCGGCTGTGAGGGTCCACGCACTTGCGTGGATC